>ENA-UOJV01000106-UOJV01000106.1-human-gut-metagenome-genome-assembly--contig:-C82-NODE-106-length-134290-cov-13.338325_pt1 | contig 134290 bp, 101 predicted proteins | sample MGYA00242356_ERZ723903 | MGnify/ENA metagenome assembly ERZ723903
CGTACAGTGTAGTGAAGAAGATCAATTTCCTTTTGTCGGAACTGTTTCAGTATGCTCATTCCGAGGGCGATATTGCGAAGAATCCCATGCGCAACGTGAAGATGCCGAAAAAGACGCTGTTCAAACCGGAACGCGAAATCATCGCGCTGGAAAACGAGGAAGTGCGGGCGTTGGAGCAGGTAGCAGTAATGAAGCGAAAGAACGGTCTGCCGTTGATTACGCACGCGAATCTGATTGTGTTCCTCGTGCATACCGGTTTGCGCTGCGGTGAGTTGCAGGCTTTGAAATGGTCTGACATTGACTTTTGCAGTAAAACGGTTACAGTGAACAAGAACCTGTCTATGGTCTGCGACCGCGACCGAAACGGTGAACGGAAGAATCACAAAAAGGCGAAAATCAAGGGCACGAAAACGACAAGCGGCAACCGCATTGTTCCGCTGAACACAAAGGCGATTGCCGCTTTGAAAAACCTGCACACCATCTACCGCAAGAAAGGAATTTGCAGTCCGAATGTGGTAGCGTCGCTCAATGGCAATATGCTGTCTAACGACCAGTTGCAGCGTGTACTCCATCGTGTGCTGAAATATGCTGAAATCAGCAAGCCGTTCACGCTTCACCAGCTTCGTCACACCTTTGCAACACAGACACTTAACGCCGGTGTCCCGATTACCGTAGTAAGCAAGTGGCTCGGACACGCGAATGTATCTGTTACTTATAACACCTATATTCATGTGTTGGAATCCGTAGAAACTACGGCGGTAACGCTTCTCGAAGCTATCTAAAAATTTTCAAAGCCACTTTGGTATATATTCGGTATCACGACAAAGTGAAAATGCCGAAATTGTTAGATGTGGTGCGGGGTTTTAGTAAAAGAGGGATAGATCTGCGGTTTGATCGCTCACCAATACTGTGATATCGAAGTCTATGATGAAAACGCATAACTTCCCGTAACACGAAAACAGGCTGCTAAAAAGCAGCCTGTTTTTGTTCGTAACCGTCAAACATCCCCACAAAGAAAAGCGTGCGATGTGGATTTTTTGCTCAGAGAGACACTCAATGCGCCAGAACAGCTTAAGCAATATTGAAAGAAATCATTGCCGCCGACACTGACAAAGTAAGAATATGCAGCAATATAATCCGTTTTCCTGTTTTCGTGTATTATTTGAATTGCTATCCTTCGATAGCATGCTTAATGTCGCTGTTGTTATTTTATCGATTATTTCCAAACTGGCGAAGGAAGTCTTCCGGCAGCATGGGTTTACCAATCTTATAGCCTTGCAGCTTATCACATCCGAGTTTTTTCAGCAATTCGATCTGGCTGTCTGTTTCGATGCCCTCTGCAACGCAGCGCATATTCAAATCGTGGCACAGGTTTATAAGATGTCTGATGACAAGCTGTTCACGCTCGTTGTGTTCCGCTTTATCGATCAAACTTTTATCAATTTTTGCAACGCTGATCTGCGGGAGGTAGAGCATTTCTAGGCAGGCAGCCTCGGTGCCAAGGTCATCAATTGCCAGCGAAATACCTCGTTGGTTCACTTCATCCAACAGACTGCACAGGGATTCCAGCTGAATGTTTTGCGAAGATTCCGTGATCTCAAAAATAAGCTGTACCGGATTAACACCGGTTTCGGAGAGAATTTGATCGATCCGTTCCAGAAAGTCTGGTTCCATCAGTGTGTTGCGTGAAAAGTTTACATTGAGCACAATATCCGGCCATACCGGTTTCCATTTCTGGATTAGTTCGCAGGCTTGCCGCAGCATTGTGAAGTCCACCATAGAGATCATGTGCTCACGCTCCATAACGTCGATGAATTCCACGGGTGTCTGGATATTACCATGCGGATCAATCTTGCGGACGAGAACTTCTGCACCGTAAACACGGTTATACTGGATACTGTAAAGCGGCTGCAAATATGGGATAAAGGTGCTGTCCCGAAACTCCTGCAACAGTGCGTCCAGATAGCCGGGGCGACTATCTTCTAATTCGGCATTTGCTGCATAGAACTTATTCTTTGCTGTCCGCATTGCCTTCTCTGCCTTGCAAACGGCAATGCCTGTATCTTCTTCTTTTCCCCATACAAAACCAAACGATGCAATGTTTTTCTCGGCAAACAGCGCCGCCTCCAGTTTTTTTGCAGCGCTCATAAAAACCTTATAATCAACATCCGGCCAGATCATAACGAACTCATCGCCGCTGATGCGGTAGATATACTGCTGTTCGATGTGCTCGTTGAGAATAGTGCAAATCTTTTGGATCACTTTGTTGCCCATGTCATGACCGAGCGTATCGTTGATCCATTTCAGCCCATTGATGTCCAAAAATCCTACGCCTACCGGAAACTCCTTTCCGCGCAAATGCTCCAACATCTCGTCATAGGCCAAGCGGTTGTTTAGACCGGTCAGCGGGTCCTGATAGCTTTTTTTCGTCAGTGCTTCTGTAAGCAGCCGCTTTTGCAGCTCGTTTGCGATGATATAAGTAAGCTGCGTTAACAACGTCAGCGCATCCTTGTGGCTACGAGGATTATCTATTCCAAGAAAGCCGTGCAGTTTGCCATTTATAAAAATGGGAATGGCAATGAGACTCTTGATCCCCTGCGGATGCAGGCAATCATACTCGAGGCGGCGGGTAGGATCATCCTTGAGTGCATCAACATCTCCGATAAAGATGATGGTATTCTGTTCCTGGTCCTCAAAACTATCCACCCATCGTGCTACTACATCAACGGGCACTGTCTGCAGATTCTCAATCTGCGGAGAGATACCGTCTCTGCAAATTTCGTAGGTATTCCGAGTAAGATTTTCCTTCCATTGAAATTCAAATATGTAGGTACGATCCGCATCGTAATATTCGAGGATAGTCGTCAGCCCAGAGTTGACCGCTGCTGTGAAGTCATCGTTCATGACAAGGTTTTCAATACAGTCAAGCAGCTTCTTTTCCACTGACAGATCGTTCCGTGCGCTATCCAGTTCTGTGGTCTGATTCAAGTTTTTGTGAATATCCATATCTGCAATTTCCTTTGTCTATCTCTGTATCAATCAGTAAATCTTTCTTTGCGCGGAATATATGGTATCATTCTGAGAACCTTCTCCAAGCGCTCCACCAGTGGTCAAGCGCTTGGAGAAGGCTGGGGCAAATGCCCCAGCTTTCCGTGAAAAATAGGAATCGTTCGCAACATCCTTAACTCTGGCTGTGTCTTGAACGGGGAAAAACAACTCTACTCTCACTATGCCGCAAGCATGGTGAATGTATAGATATTTGCCGTCTTGGAGTAGCAGCGGGATGTTGCCTTTCTTTGAGAGCTACTGCTCCGAAAATTCCTTGTTGTATTACTGATACCGCTTCCAGTCAGGTACGCTCGTCAGCTTCGTCCAGCTTTCGCCGACCTCGCCCTGACGGTCGAAGTCATGGCTGTTCGTGGCCTCCTGCACGGCGAGGTAGTGCCAGTCGGACGGCTTGTTGTCCGGCCACGTTACCATGCTGTCCAGCAGGTCGCTTTCGCTCTGCGGCATACGGCAGAGCACGCGGTTGATCATCGTCATAGCCTCAGCGCGGGTGATGCGGGCGTCGGGGCGGAACGTGCCGTCCGGATAGCCCGAAATCCAGCCGAACGCCGCCGCTCTCTCGATCTCGTTTTCCGCCCAGTGACCGGAAATGTCGGAGAAGCTGCCGCTGTTCTCGACCGGTTTGGTGTTGAAGCGCGCGCAGATCGCCGCAAATTCCGCACGGGTGATTGAGGCATCGGGGTCAAAGCGGTCCGCACGGCGGCCCTTGACGATGCCGAGCTTCGCCATCGTGGAAACCGCCTTGTTGTGCCACTGGCCGTTCGAAACATCGGAAAAACCGTTGTCGGCGGTCAGATTTCCGTCGCGGATATCCGCTTTGAGCAGTCTGAAGAAGATCGTCGCTGTTTCCGCACGGCTGATATTGCCCTTCGGGTGTACCTTGCCGTCCGGGTAGCCAATGACGTAGGCGAAATGGTCGTCGCCGTTGAGCTTGTCCGGCACACCGGTAGCCTCCCAGCCTGCATAGACCGTCTTGTCGCTGTTCATCGTCACGCTTGTGATCTTCTGCGTCAGCGCCTTGTCCGCATACCAGCCGGTAAAGGTATAACTCTCGCGGGTCGGGGTCTTGTCAAGCGTCACCTTCGTGCCGGAAGAATAGCGCTCATCCTTGTAAGCTGTGCCGCCGTTCGACTCATAGTGCAGTGTATAGCGGGTCGAATGATGGGAGGAGGAACGGTTCTTTGCCCACTGTGCGGTATAAACGGCATTGTCCGTTACCGTTGCGGCTACGGACGGCTCCCAGCCGGTAAAGGTATAACCGCTGCGAGTCGGCGTTCCGCCAGTGAAAGCAGGGGTGGGGGTTCCGCGGCGCAGGTCGCGGGTTACCTCATCCGCAAAGCTGGCGCCGCCGATACCGTCTGTGTAGGTAACAGAATACTTTTGGATTGCTCCGTACAGAACAAGACTCTTCGGCTGAGAAGAAGTTCCTGTTTCTGCTTCGTACTCGGTATTCGTAACAATTTCCTTATGATTATGTGTAAAATGCGACAGATACGGTTCCGCATCTGCTACGCTATAGGTTTCTGTGCCATAAGTAATCGTACCGGGGGCAACAACCACTCTGCCATCCAAAGACTCATCATCATAAGAGGTCAGTTCGTAATTCTGCATGGAATCAGATGCGCCTACCAATGTGACATAGCGGTTAGTCTCGATTGCTCCAGTGCGGAAATTAGTCGTACATCCTACGCGAATATCTCCGCTGACATTCATCTGTGTTCCGTCCAGATAAAGCTCACCGCTCTGCTCGATTGCGTTGCCGCAATAAAGGCGCTCGGAATAACTATCATCTGTCGGATAGCCACTCGTTGCCTGGTTATCCGAGATGGTGCCACCCAGCAGATATACAGCGGCATTGGGATTTGCACCGCTGTTGCCGGAATGGATTGACAGACCTCCGCCATAACCGGCTTCATTCTCTCGGATGCTGCCTCCGGTCATAAACATCTGGTCGCCATGGGCAGAGAGATACACACCGCCACCGGCAGAGCCACCGGCAGAGTTTGCTTTGTTGCCGGAAATCATGCCGCCGCTCATTGTAAGCGTGTCGGTATAATTCTGCGCATTATTGCCGAACAGGCAGATAGCGCCGCCATAGTTGCGGGCGATATTGTCCTTGATCTGAGCATTGCCAGACAACTGAATGCTGGTATTGCCATGCCAATAATTGTCGGCTGCATACGCCGAGACGGCACCACCGTAACCTGCCTTGTTGTTGGAGATCGTACCGCCAGACATGACAAATGTGTTCGTCAGGTTTCCTGTATCGGGTGTACCGATAATAGAAATCGCACCGCCAAAGGCGCTGACATCGCTGGTAGCCGCATTTCCACTGATCGTACCTCCACGCATGGTCAGTTTGGCAGGAGCGTCATAAGATGTAGCATAGTCTGCTCGGCAAGCGCGGATCATAATTGCGCCGCCGTGTGCGCTGGCGGAACGATCAACGCCGTTGATCTCGTAAATGTCACCAACGGCAGTATTGTTGCTGATCTCGCCACCGTTGATCGCCATTTCGCCACTGAGATAGACAGCACCACCCCATTCGGCAGAACAGCCGGTGATACTGGAACCATCCTCCATCGTCAGTTTGGCGCCGTTATCTACAACGATGCCGCCACCGCAGTCGCTGGTACCAGTCGTTCCATCCTGATTGATTGCTCGGCCATTGCGAACAGTCGCACCATCTGCAAGGATAAGCTGACTGCCAGGGCAAACACGCAGGCAGCGAATATCCTGGGCTTCTGCATCTACCGTCAGATTTCGCAGCGTAATATTCGTCTGTGTGCTTGTACCACTTTCGGCACCGATTTCAATCATATAGAGGTTATTGGTTGTGACACCATCCCAACTATATTTGATCGTAGGTGCAGCTTCTCCGGCATTACCCGCCAGCGTGATTGACTTATCACCTGACAGGACGGTTTCACTCGGCAAAACTATGTCTGAAAGCAGATAGATGGTACCACCGTCAGCTACCTTCGTAAATGCTGCACCAATTGTTTTTAGGGGTGCGCTCTCATCGCCGGCGGCTGAATCATCGCCGCTTCCGGATACATATATAACTGTTCCGCTGCTTGTTCCGCTGCTTGTTCCGGGAGCCGCAGCGGCCATCGCAGCAGTCGGAAGCATGGTCATGAGCAGACTTACTGTCAACAGCCATGACAATAATTTCGTTTTCACATCAAATGCTCCTTTACATATAGTAATACCTGCCAAGGCAATATCCTGACAGGTTTCTGATCTTGCGCGGCAGTTCTTTCGTCCGCCGCATTGATGCTGTGCTGTCCTCCTTCCGTGCAATGGCAGTTACGAGATGTCAAAAGGTGTACTTTTCGGCATCTCCACTGCTTATAACTTTTCTCTATTATAGCACGGTTTCATAGGAATTACTACTATTAAACCTTTATTATGTACAATGTTTACTTTGACTAACAAAAAAGTACACATTCTCGCATTCTCGGTTAAATTCATTTTATACTTTGTTTGATTTTAAATGCCTTGTTGCGAAAGGTAGACAACGGCATTCTGCATCCTCGCGCTGCGGCTGTGCCTGTTATTTCGCCTTTTTCCCAACGTCGATACACCTCTTCAAAATTTCCGGGTAAAGGTTTCGGGGGTCGCCCAAAGCGAACCCCTTTCGCTTTTGCAGCCGCGATACCTTCCGCTTGCCGCTGGCGGATATTAATACGCTCGTTTTCCGCAACAAAGGACAACACTTGTAATACGATATCGCTGAGGAAGGTTCCCATCAGATCCTTTCCGCGCCGGGTGTCTAGCAGTGGCATATCCAAAACCATAATGTCGATGCCTTTATCTTTCGTAAGAATCCGCCATTGTGCTAATATTTCCTCATAATTGCGTCCCAGACGGTCTATACTCTTGATGCAGAGAAGATCGTCTTTTTTCATTTTCCGCAGCAGTTTTTTATACTGTGGCCGTTCAAAATCTTTACCCGATTGCTTATCTATAAAGATATTTCTCTCCGGCACAGTCAATTCCCTCAGTGCAATCATCTGCCTGTCCTCATTCTGTTCTTTCGTTGAAACTCGGACATATCCGTAAATCTCTGCTATTGTCAACACTTCCTTTTCTTCCATACGATATCATAGCCGAGAATATCAGCAATCTCGACAGCTTCAGTATAACTGAAAGTGCCGCGACGCAGTTTACCGGACAGGTTCTGCATACAGCTGCTCCACCCGTAATTTTCAGCGAGCTGTGCAGCCATGCACGTCAATGTCATACCATTTGCAATGATATATCCCTTTACCTCGTGTCCGTAGTTTCTTGCATTTGCTCTTTTCATGTTATCCTCCCATACAAGTTATCCGACACCCAGTATTGCACTTAACACTGGGTGTCGAATTTTTCATCATTATGAATACATCGGCACTCCATACCCATAAATTCGCGCATCGCCTACTGGATAGCTATTCTCCCGACAGGCATCGCCAGAGTTACCTTCTACGGTGTACACCGTACCGCCTTCCGTTTTTTCGACAATACCCACATGATCCGGTACGCCATCGCCGCCCCAGTCAAAGAAGATAATGTCACCGGCACACGGTTCGTAATCACGCTCCTGCCACTGACTGCGTGCCTTGAACCAGTCCGAACCATCACTGCACAGCGAAAAGCTCGGAATCACTCCCGCATCAATATAGCCGCACTCGTTCGCGCACCAGCTGACAAAGCAAGCACACCACTCCACACGTGATGTGAAGCCGTACCAGCTCCAGTAAGGCTGACCACCCACATTACCAAGCTGCGACAGCGCTATTGTCACGATTTCACCATCACCTGTTCCGATACCGTAAAGTACGGAACTCCAAAGCGACCGATACTTCTCATCCAACAATTCTGCCAGCTGCTTTTTCTGGTCAGCATTAAAATGATACTGATCTGCCATCTCGTCAGTAGTTTTATGCGAAATTGTAATGTACAGATATACTACCGTTGTCTTATCTTTGCCACTACCTTTTGTATGGCGCTCCACACGATAGGAAATGCTGTTCATATCCCAAAAGACCTTACGCAGCAGCTCCAGCTTCATATCATTCATTGATGCCACCTCCTGACCATCACTCTGGTCGGAGGTGGTCTTTACTGCATAAATCGAAAGGATTTCCGGCCATGTGGCTCTCGAACCGGATAGGATCAATTTATCATAGGGATTGTCTGTTTTGATTTTTTCTATCTTCTCGTTATACTCCTGATTGATTTCTCGTGCTGCGTCCCGCATGGTCATGCCAGTGCCGCTGTCTTCGCCTGAGAAAAAGATACCAAAGCAGGAGCCTGCCATCATGCCAATCAAGCACACAACAACAATCACCATGCAGGTCACTCCACTGCCGGCAGTCAGAGCCGCAACCATCGACCGCATACCGGCAATAATTGCCCTAAGCACCTCTTTCGTGGCTTCTGCCGCTCGTTTAGACATGGTTGCCGTCCGCTTTGTCGCTGCTCGAAATGTCTGGGCCGAAATTTCAGCAGATTTCACTGCAGCCTCCGCCGAACGATGCTGAACCGCAGTTGCATACTGCGCTGTTTGTCTGGCTGACTGCACCCTTCGTGCAGCAGTCTTGATTCTCAACCGAGTTGTCTTAGGCGAAATTGCCTCTTTTGCAGCAGTTTTGCTGCTGTGCAATACTGTTTCTCTCGACTTTATGACGCTTTTTTCTGGATTTGCACTATGCTGTGAACCATGCACTACGCAATCATGGAAACTCGTTTCGGCAGGTTTAATAGTCCGATCTGAACCTGCAATCGCAGACTGCCGCTCTTTGATTCGAGCAGATTTCAACTTCTTGGCAGCTTTGCTCTTTGCCAATGTACGTCCCTGTTCCACCGGGTCATTTGAAACTCTGCTCACAGTCTGCTGTCCGATTTTTATTCTCGGAGCATCTTTTCCGGCAGTTTTCCGGTTCGTTTTCACTTGTTGTGCACGAATTGCAGCCTGCCGTTGCGATTGTTTCTGAGGTGTGATGTCATTTTCACCCCATGGCTGATTGGGCATCGCCGGCTCCTGCATCGGTTCCGCATATCGTTCCCTGCGCTGCTTGATTGCCGCTGTTCCTTTTTTCACTGCCAGTTTTGCACCAGCCGCAGCAACACGAGCAGTATCTTCCGCCGCATTTTCCGCTGCTCGTTGCACCTTGTCCCCAGCATAGGCATTGGGATTTTCCGAACGGTCATCTGTCAAATTTGTAAACTGTTCTTTGGAACGGATATATACCTCCTTCATGCGTTCTCCCGCAACCGCCGCCTTATCCAACGTCTTAATGCCTTGCACCTTTTCTCTTGTCTTGATCTTTGGCATTTTCCTACTCACCTCCATACGCAGAAACGGGCAGGATTACTCCTGCCCGTGTGCAAACTGACCCTCACCAGGTCGGGTCGTCATCAGCTCATACAGTTTCGTATTCTGCGGAAAACGGTTGATGAACGGCACCAGTGCGCTGCCATATTTAATCAGGCCGCAGCCTGCATCTGCGTTGGTGATATAGCTCATCTGCTCATTCGAGATATTCAGCAAATGCGCCAGCTTTTCACGGTCGGAGGCCGCCTGATTGAGCATAACAATAAACTCCGAGTTAGAGAGCATGGTACTTGCCTGAACGGAATCCAGCAGATACTCCACATTCTGCGTGATAGCAGTCGGATACGCATTTCTCTTGCGGAACTGCCGCCAGGCCGAATTGAAAAAGGCTGCGCTGAACTCGTTTTCAAACATGACATGGAACTCATCAATAAATACATGAGTGCGTTTGCCGCGTTTCCAGTTGAGCGTTACACGGTTCAGCATGGTATCCGTAATGACCAGATGGCCGATCGGCTTCAACTGTTCACCCAGTCCATGAATGTCAAACACAACCACTCGCTTGTCCAGATTGACCGTGCTTTTATGACCGAAAATATCCAGAGAACCGGTGGTAAACAGCTCCAGTACAAGCGCAATGTCCTTGGCCTTTTCTTCTGGCTGATCGAGCAGCATTTCACGCAGTGTTGACAACGTGGGCACTGTGCCGGACTGCTCCGCTTCCTGATATACCGCCGCAACGCATCGGTCAATGATGGACTTCTGCTGCGGACCGACACCGTTCGGGTCAATACGCTCTACCAGTGACATGATAAACTGCGATTTCACTACAATCGGGTTGTTCTCGCCATAGCCATCAACCATGTACATGGCGTTCAGTCTATCCTTACCGCCAGCCGAAACACGAATCACAGACGAAATATCGCCCATTGCTTCCGCAAGCGGCGCATATTCTCCTTCCGGGTCACAGATCAGGATATCATCATCGGTATTCAGAATCAGGAACGTAATCAGCTCCTTTGCATTGAACGATTTGCCGCTGCCAGGCACACCCAACAGAAATGCAGACTGGTTCAGCAGGTTCGCTTTATTGCACATGATGAGATTATGCGAAATCGCATTCTCTCCAAAGAAGATGCCGCCCTTATCCTGGATTTCCTGTACCTTGAACGGCATAAACACTGCAAGGCTTTCCGTTGTCAGCGTTCGAAAAACATCAATCCTGCGAGAGCCGATTGGCAGCACTGTATTCAGTCCATCAAGCTGCTGATATTTCAGCACAGCCAGCTGACACATATGCTTTCGGGCAATCGCCTGTACGGTTTCTGTATCTGCGTCCAGCTGCTCCTTGGTATCTGCCGTAAGCACCATTGTCAGCACTGCGAACATCATGCGCTGATCACGAGTGGTCAGGTCGTCAAGGAATTCCTTGCTCTCCTTGCGCTGAAGCTCCATATCATACGGAACAACAGCAGAGAAGTTGTTGTTTGCATTTTGGCGGCGCTGCCAGTTCGTAATGTTTGTTTCCACACCCAACAGGCGGCTCTCCACCTCATGCACTGCCTCATCGGTCGGAATGGGCAGAATATCAATGGAAAGCATCATATTGCGGTTCAGGTCAGTCAGTTCCGTAACCATGCTGTCCTTAATGTAGCTGGCATAGTCTTTGAGAAACAGCACCCGGCAATACTGATCGCCCAGAATCAGATAATCCTTGTTTTTTTCAATTACATCAGGGCAGATAAAGTCCCGAATATCATGCCCCTTTCTCGCCATGCTCTTAATGTCGAAGTCAAACGTCGTTTCCTCACCGGCACGGTAAAAATCATGCAGCATACGCAGGCGTTCTGCTGCCGTCAGTTCCATACACTTGGAACCGAGCGCTGCAAAATGTGCCGACAGGTCAGCGCCAATGCGGGAGAAATACGTTCTCGCCTCATCCACATCTTTTCTTGCTACCGAAACCGTCAGGTACTTCTCCTGCATGATACCGTTTGCGCCCGTAGCCTTATCCAGCAGCATCTGGTTATATTCCTTGCGGTACTGGTCCAATCCGTCCTCCTTCATCGGCATCAGAATGGATTTTTCAAAGCTGGCGCGGTTCTGACGATGGTTATAAATCGTCAGTTTGGTAGTCGCGCCGCTGTCCAGACTGTTCAGCAGTTCCGAATAGGTCAGGAACATACTCTCCTTATCCTCGCGGGAGGCCACCAGATAGTTAATATCCGTAAACCGATACATCTTGGTGAACTTGTTGCCCACCTGAAAAATACCATCCGGCCAGATGCGCCTGATAGGGATAGCATCCTGCACCTTGCGAGGAACCTTATAGCGTTCCTTGTCCTGCTTCATGATGGTACGAATACTCTTAATCATGGTTCTTCATTCCCTCTTTCTCTTTCTTCTCCAGCTCAGGCTTTAACGCTTCATAATAGATATTATTCGGCTGAAATCGAATGACTTTTGGTTCCAGCACTTCTGACCGCAGCCATGCCCATACAAACTGCTCGGCAGTCATACCGTGATATGTCACAAATCCCATAGCAGCAAACGGGGCAGCGCCCAGGATACACATCCACGAAACCGTTTCTGTGCCGACATACGGTTTGAGGACAAAGTACAGCAGGATTGCTACACCGGCGGAAAGCACTGTAAACACGCACTGCCGCATAGATAATCCAAAGAACATGGATTCGGTATAGTTCCGAATCTCTCGATTGATTTTTACTTCCAATGCCTTTCCCTCCTTACAGTCCCATCATCTCGTGCACAATTCTGTCTGCCATTTTTATCGAGCCAACCAGAATCAGCATATTGAAAATCAGTTCACCAATATAACTCCATACCATGGAAGCCGCTGCTGCATCCACATCAACCACCGGCGGCGATGCCGCAAATACGCTGAATATAATGCAGGCAAGGACGATAATCGCTCCCTCCAGGCAAACCGCTGCATAGCCTTTTAAGAAGCTCTTACCAATGTTCTGGCTTGGTTCTCCCGCAAAGCTGGACAGTGGAATAGGCGCGATTGCCGTATACATGAACATTTTGAAAAAGCGTCCGTAAACGCTCAGAATCATCACAAAAGACAGCACCCAAATGAACAGTCCGCCGATCAGCGTGACTGCCCACAGAGGAATGCTTTCAAAAAAGCCGCATTCTTCTACGGCTGTAATAATCTCCTGCGGCAATACCGTCTGCTGCGCTCCTCCAAATCCAGCGGCATTCATAATCGAAGAAATAACGCCCTGTACAATATTGAGCAGAGCCAGCATCAATTCCATGCCATAGGAAATCAGTCCTTTGGCAAGGGCGAACCGCACAAACAGCTTTACTGCGTGTTCCGGCTTCTTGATTTCCGCAAAGCTGCCACAGGTTTTCATCACGCCAACCACAAAGAACACCACCAGCAGCGCATATCCAATCGCCTGGAGTGCGCCATGAATGCTGACGATCACGCTCCAAATCGCGCCGCCCTTAAAGTTTTCCGGGGACTGCGTAATGAGCAGCCAAATCTCTGACAGCTTATCATTCCATGTTTCCAGCGCATTGGTCAGGTTTTGTACGACCCAGTTATCCGACACTTCAAGCACCTCCTTCCGGGGCAGGCATCATGCCTGCCCCAAACTGTTGGATAACGTATCTTAGCCGCCGGTAATCAGCGTCAGGATTTCCTTGGCAAAGGTGATGACAATGCCGCCTGCCAGCGTCAGAAAGCCGTTAGAACGCTGAGAGGGGTCATGGGACTGAAGCGACAGACCTACCTGCACGATACCCCAGCCAAGCAGGATCAGACCAACAGCGCGAATCAGGCCGAAAATAAAATTGCTCAGGTTGTTGATCACTGCCAGCGGATCGTCTGCCGCAAACGCCGGGACAGTGCAGCAGCAGAGCACTGCCGCAGCCATCACCGCCGTACAGTAGCGACGGAAGCCCTTTTTCACCTTGTCAGGCACCGGCTTCCGGTTTTCATTTTTGTTTTTCATGTTGTTTTTCCTCCATCTTCTTGAAATGTTCTTCTAGCTCCTCTTCTGTGAGAAGCACGAAGTCATGTTGACTGGAAACGGTCAGTTTCTCTGCCTTTTTAGCAAGTTCAGCGTCCAGTACGACAGATGCGATACTGCGTGTGTCCTGTCCATGCTGGTAAGGCTCCATACCGCCGTCTGTGGTGAGTTTCACATTCGGATGTTTCAAAACATCGTATTTGAAGTCTTTGACCGGTCGCTCACCGCGTATAAAAAGAAGTGCGTAGCGGTTGTCCAGCATACGCACTTCATCAGGTGTCATCAGCTCTCGGCCTGTGATCTGCCAGTTGACCGAGTAGCTGCCGTTTCTACCTTTGGATTGTCCATAGGTGTTCGTATCAATCGTTTCCTTGCCGAGCAGCTTGGACACATATTCATGCGTAGACTGCTCGTTACCGCCGAGATACAGGAACTCATCACAGTTGCCCACGATGCTTTCCCACTGTTTTTCGAACAATGCTTTCAGCTGTGCAAGGTTTTGGATAATAATGCTCACTGAAATCTCACGGCTGCGCATCGTAGCCAGCAGCTTATCAAACTCATCGGGCAGGGCGACATTTGCAAACTCGTCCATCACAAAATGCACATGAACCGGCAGTCTGCCGCCATGAACAATGTCTGCCTGGTAGTAAAGCTGTTGAAACAGCTGCGTGTACAGCATACCGACAAGGAAATTGAAGCTACTGTCATTATCCGGAATCACTGCAAACACAGCCGTTTTCTTCTCCCCTACGCTCCACAGCTCCATTTCATCGGTCTGCGTAATACCAGCAAGGGATTCCAGATTGAACTTCTCCAGTCTGGCAACCAGTGTGATTTGAATGGATTTCAGTGTTTTGCCGCTGCCGGAATGGTAGTTGCGATAATATTTCAGGGCAATGTGCTCCGGATTACGCATCTCCAGCCGGTCGAACAGCTCGTCCAGCGGCGATACAAACCCCTCATCATCCTCATGCACTTCACCCGCTCGAATCATCTCCATCACCGTGGGGAAGTTCTGTTCGTCCTCCGGTGCTTCATAATGGAGATAGAAAATCAGCGCCAGCAGAAGCATTTGCGCCGCCTGATCCCAGAAAGGGTCCTGCGACTGACTGCCCTTGGGCGTGGTGTTCTTAAACAGGTTCGTCACAAGGCGCTGGATGTCATTATCATTCCGCAGATAGACAAACGGATTGTAACAGTGGCTTTTCTCCATATTGATGAGATCGATTACCTTGATTGCATAACCCTTGGATTTCAGCAGATTACCTGTATCCCGCAGAAGTTCGCCCTTTGGGTCTAGGCAAACAAAGCTGGTATTCGCATTCATCACATTGGGTTTTGCAAAAAAGCGCGTCTTGCCAGCACCGCTGCCGCCGCAGCACAGAATATTCAGGTTTCGCCGGTGCTTTCTACCATCAAGTCCGATTGCAACAGACTGCGTCAGGATTTTATTTTCTGGCGCAGACTTATTAGCATATTTTCGACTGATTTCCTTTGGAGAACCCCACTGTGCTGAACCATGCTCCTCGCGCCTGCGGTAATTTCGGTCATTCGAGAGAAATACCGCCAAAGCCAACCCGTAAATCAGCAGAAAAATAAGAACAGCCCGAAGACTATCCCTGCAAAGCACAATATGAAGCGGATTTGCAAATGCAGCACCGGCATTCTTTATCAAACCGATCAATCCGTCATCTAAATACGGAGCGAACAACAGTGCTATCCAGATGACCGGTATACAGCCGCAGGCATAGCAGATCAGGTTTACTGGCGAATACTTATCTTGCTTCATTCCGCCACAGCCCCCGTTTCCGTTTGGGCGGTGCGTCGATCACTTTGAGAAGCAAGTCATCAATATCGTCCGTCGGCTTACCATCCCGGATTGCATCGTTTCGGTAATCTGCCAGACCGCGCACCATAAGCCGCTGCTCGTGTTCCTCCAGCGTTACAACTTTCTTATCAGATGCCATCTTTGTCACCGTTCCTCTCTGTTGGCGTTCTCTCTTTGCGGCTGTTTCCGGTCATGCGTATCCAGCACTCGGTTCATATCACCAATCATCACGTTGGAAACACGCCTGATCGTACTAAGCTCCTGTCTTGCGCTCTTGGCGTCCATACCGCCAAACTCCGCTGGCATTCGATCAAAACGAAACGTCTCGCAGGACAGCTGATTTTTCCTGCACAGCACATACGCAACCGAATATGCCGTAAAGGCAGGGTTGCAGCAGGTCAGTTTTTTCTGTTTCAGATGGACCTTTGCAATTTCCTGTGCCAGTCCGCGAAACAGCGGTTCCGCATCCGTGCCCTGACGAACGTAAATCTTGTTATCCGCTGGCTGATACAGTACATTCACTCGTTCCGGCAGGTCATCCGAAACCTCAATTTCGCAAGGCCGATGATCAACTAGCGCATTCAGCAGCAACTTTTTATCATGGGATACCAACGTCTCATGCTTCTGCAAAGCCGTTGTCTGCGACACATCGAACACCTTTTTCACCTTGTAAGAGGTCTTAACCGTACCGTCCTGATTCGTATATTCCTGTCCGGGTTCCAGAAGGTTGATGGCGCAAACCCCTTTCTTGATGTGAACACCAGTGTTCTTCCAGGCAGCAAAGTCTGCCAGCTGCGTCGCATCCGGACACTGATGGGCAATCAGCAGCGCATTACTGGCAGAATACCGGTCAAACTGCGCCTGAATATTCAGAAACGCCTGAAACTTCTCACCGCTGCTGACTGCCGCGACCGCTGCATCGTCAATCATTTGATAGACAACTTTGCGCTCCTCACGTTTCTGTTTTGCCCATTTTTCCTTATCAAAAGGTTCAGCATTGCTGTTCTGAACCAGACCGTCATTGTTTTCCATGCTCAACGCTCCTTTCTCTTCCTGCGCTTCTTCTTTGGGGCATGATGCTCAGTCGCAGGCATTTTCTCAGCACGGTCCTTCGCTTTCTCTGCGGCCTTCGCAGCCTGCTCTGCCTTAATGTCTTTCAGTTCCTGCCGTACAGATGGCCGTACCCGTTCTCGATTAGAGATATCCCGCTCGCTTCGTTCGCTGGGCCTTGAGATAGGCTCGGACTGAGGGGATTTTGTCGTCCGAGCCTGTGCGGGGTTTGGTGTATGCCCCTCTTGCTCCTTGTCCGGTTTCTGCAACATGGAATCTACCAACTGTGCCGTTTTATCCGACTCGGCTGCGCTGCGCTCCGGTTCCGGAAATTCCTCTGCGGCTTTCTCGCGGCGGCTGCGTTCGATTTCACTCTTAACGCTGCCCATATCAACCGTTGCAAGCTGAAAACGCTCAAAAATGCGGTTGATCTTGCTTGCATCCTCCGCTCGAACCATCACATCCGTAATACCGTCATCAGCATTCCTGTCCTTCAGCACGCAGTACAGCACACCATACTTCTTGGATGCCTCGCAAAACTGCTTCAGATCAGTGTCCTTCACAGCAAAGACTTTCAGTTCTTTGCCGCTTCGCAGCATATTCGTCAGCCGCGTCTTACCCTTGGTCTTTTTCTGTTCACGCAGAATGGCATACAGAAGAACAGCGACCTGTTTCGCGCCTGCACCGGTGATTTTGGCGGCAACTTCAGCCCCTTCCAGCGACATTCTCACGACCTGTTCTGCCGCGTCGCCCGAATAACTCATGCTCATCTCGCTCCTTTCGTTCCAGTTTCTTCTGTTTATTCAGCCGTTCCAACTTCTCTCGCACTTGTTCGGAACGCTTTGCGATTTCACTACATAAAACCACCTCCTTTCGCTTCGCTCTGATCTCCGCAGTCAGGTCCTTAATCTGTGCCTTGACTGCATCATCAACACCATTTCTGCGTTTAACGCATTTCAGTTCATTTCGCAATTCATGTCGTTTTTCAACGAGTGCCTGTACCGCAGCTTCTGCATTCGATTGATATGCAGATAAATCTTCACCTGTACAGATATGGTTTCTTGCCAAAAGCCTTGTCTGTGCATCCAGTCGATCCAGTTTGGTAATATCCTCTTTCAGTAAAAAAGACACCCGCTTTACGGATGTCGGATGCTTCAGCAGAATATGCAGTTCATAACAGTATCGGAAATACAGTGCCTGAAGTCCCGTTACAGATCTACGTACTTTGCCGCGCACTCGAAATGTACGCGGTGCATGATGCTCTGTAACAGGAAACGGATACTTCTTTGAAATGTTGTCCAGAATCCGTGCTTTAACCTCATCAAGCGAGTACCCTTCGCCCAGCTTATGAAAGCGAAAGTATCCTTTGGCATCCGGCGGCTTGATTGCGGGGTATTTGAGCGGTTCGCCACTCTTTCCGCGCGTTTTCAATTCGTACCCCATTTCCCGCATAATGCGGATAAAATCCCGTTCCGTAGTCGATGCTCGGATTGCCTGGTCAATATCCGCACGAATCATGCTGCGGTACGTCGGCTTGCCGTTCTTTTCTGCGGACCACTGTGCGTAGTGTTTTCCTTTGCCGCTCGGCACATCAATCACAGAAATTGCATGCTCTCGACATAAGCGATCTGATATTTTTCTCATCTCGGCATAATCCGACTTCGAATTATTGAACTTGTAGCCGTCTGCCCATGAAACCGAGTTGATTACAAAATGATTGTGGTAATGGCCTGTGTTGCAGTGCGTAGCAATTACAACTTCAAATCGTTCTCCCCACAATTCTTCTGCTAATTTCACTCCGATTGCATGGGCGGTTTCCGCTGTCACTTCACCTGCTGCAAAAGACTGATACCCATGGAAGCACAACCGTCCATCAGTTTTTCCCCAGTATCGTTTCGTTTCCATCATTTGCACTGCTGCATTGTCTTCTCGGCAATTCAGGCACGAAACGTATGCGCGTTCTTCCGTCTTGATTGTATCCGCCGCATATTCAATCACGTTGTCAATTGCATGAAGCGAAGCTTGTGACACCAAAGATCTTTCCCTTGTCTTCGCCGGATTTCGCGCATAATTGATCACATGGTCCAAGCGACTCTTGACCGGCCAAATTGAAGTGACTGCCATATCAGTCTTCCGGCATCGTATATGCCGCCGTAATCATCTTCTCAACTTTGCGGTTCTCCGTCAGCGCTTCGCGCAGCTTGGGTACATCGAGCATGCCGCGCGCATTCGCCATGCGCAGGATCTGATCGATGTTATAGCCAACGCGACGCACCTCATTGATCAGCATCGGCACGTCTGCAGAAGGCGCTTCCTTGATCTCCGCGCCATTCAGCAGGTGGCGGCAAAAGCTCTCACGGGACAGGCCGGACTTGCGAACCTTCTTGGTAAGGCTCTCCAGTTCGTCCTTGGTAAAATAGATTTCTACACGGCAATTTCTCTTACGCATATTTTTCTTCCTTTCTTATTGTCAGCATGGTATACTATGGTCAGGAGTTGATTTTATGACTACACAGCAGTTTAATAGACGTGTTGCGGCAGTAAAGACCGCTGATGCAATTAATGCAATCGAAGGTGCACCAGTTTCTGATTATGCCCGGATGCTTTCTCTTAGCTGGGCGAAAGGCGAGATTACCGGCGAACAAATGAAATCCGCACTAATGTCTTTTCATCGAAAGATTGCATCACAGGTACACCAAAATGGCTGATTTATACTTGTATGACGATGTGCCTGTTCTCCGTAATTCGTTAGGCATTAAAGATGAGAACACACTTGATCAAATCGAGGCAGAGCAAAGTCGGGCAAACATGATGCTCCTGTACGAACGCGGTTTTCATGACTTCACCCCATCGGGTCTCTGTGAAATCCACCATTTTCTTTTTGGCGATTTATATGATTGGGCTGGCAAATACCGCATTATCAACATTGAAAAGCGTGAGCGATTGTTAGCTGGTCGCAGTGTTTGGTATAGCAATGATGAGGAAATTCCCAATGATTTGGAAAGTGCATTTTCCGCACTATACCAGCCGAATTGGGATAGTCTGACTCGTGAGCAATTTGTAAGTGCTATCAGTCGATGTTTCCCTCGTATTTGGCAGGTTCATCCCTTCCGCGAGGGCAATACTCATACCGTAGTAATGATGATGACTTTTTTTGTCGAGCAGCACGGCTATTTCATGGATCAGGAATTGCTCGCCGCCAGTGCTGGTTACGTCCGTGATTCTTTCGTCATGGCATCACTGGATCAATTATCTGAATACGAGCATTTGGAACGAATCCTCTTAGATGCTGTTCAAAGCGCACCCATTCACTATGATGTTGAAACGCTCTGCAACTCGATTTCCCCATCGTCAGACCGCTATTCCAAATATCAGAAAGAGCCCTACAAACCTCAACCACATTACAAGCGTGAAACTTGAAGAACGCAGGCTGTCATTTCCCACGGCAGCCTGCGTTCTCCTTTTTTATTCATTCTGTTAGGGCAAATAGGGGTCATAGGGGTTCTCGCCCCTGTCAAGCTGGATTTGCACAATCAAATCCGTTGCTTGTTAGACCGATACCGCTATGCTCTCTTACGGCAGTGCGGTCTTCTGCTTTTTCAGCGCTCCCGTTCCTTATCCGATTTGACCGGCATCGGAATTGCAAGAATCTGATCATCAATCTGCACAAATCGTTCAGGGCGCTTATACTTTTCGGTGTAGCGCTTCAGCTGTTCCTCGTTCAAACTCTTGAAGTTCTCCGTGCTGCAATCGCACACAAAAAAGGTTCCCGCCACAATATCATAGATGCGATTGTCTTCATCCCGCAAGGCGCGGTTCAGCGGAAGTCCCTGCAGCTTGCCTTCCTCATTGCAGACCAGACACACAGTTTCTTCAAACGGATAGACCGCCTGAATATAACCGCTAACCGTTTTCTGCATTCCTTCTAGAGAACCATCAATCTCTGCAACACGCGCTGCCTTGCCCGGCTCCACCAGAACAACACGCATCGTTCTCGTATCCAGTTTCTGTGTCTGTTCGGGCTCAAACTTCACAGGCTGAAAGCCAATGCTGTCACAGAAATAGAAGCCAGCATTTTCACCGTTAACAATCTCGACCACATCAGAAACCGACAGCGAGTGTCCCTGAAAATCTTCCGGGCAGTCACAGTTGAACATCTGATATACGCCTTCCAGCGTATCGGCCTCAACCGCTCCCTCAAACACTTTATCGTAAATCTCACTGTTCACTTTCGAACTCTCCTGAAACTTATCAAGCTGGGACAGTCCCAGGAATGCAACCCGGTCGTCATCTCTGCTCAAATTGATCTGATAGATTTTAATGTCCATCATCGTTCTCGCTCCTTTCCATTCCGATTTACAATCTCCATCCGCAGGTAATCGTTCACATCTTTTCCGGCTCGCGGCGGGCGGTTCAGGATCGTATACTTCTTATCTAGGCCACCCATAATACTCTCTGCTGCCTGACGGCCTACACGGTCATTGTCGAGATGCAGAACCACCTTCGTAATCTGCGAGTGGTCTTTCAGAAACTGCTCCAGCGCTACCGGCACTACATTCGCCCGTTTACTCGCGAACACGCCTGCCAGCGACAGATACGCGATTTTTCTCCAGTCTTTGTGATACATGATTTTCAGCGATGCATAGCTCATGGCATCAATCGCGGCCTCAAAGACATGAACCTCTCTAACTGGTCTGTCATCCGCAACCAGTGCAAAGGAAAAGTGCTTATCACTGCCGGTTGCCTCGCCCTTGTAATCCGTAGTCATGGAGCGCAGCGCTGCATAACGCTGGGTTCCTTTGGTATCGTATCCGACAAAAATAACATCATTGGCGTTCTCTGACTGAAACAGCAATCCGTGTTGAATGCAATATGCTATGATTTGCGGATGGATTCCTCGGCTCTTTAGATACGCCTCTGTTTTGCTCGTATTGGTGTCCAATGACGGCAAAAGCAGCTTTCTCGGGGCAGGCGGCGGTTTCTCGTAGCATATCGGCTGAACAGCCTGCCCGTTGAGCATTTTCACTGCCTCCGGGAACGACATCTCCTTCACCTTAACCAGATAATCCAGCGCCGACCGACCGCCGATATTCTGCGAAAACCAATACCACTTTCCGTTACTGATTTTCAGCGAATCATGCGTTCTGGTGCAGTACGTTTCACCCGAAAAGCGCACCAACTCGCCCGGTTCATACGCTCTGAGGTATGACAGCAGATCCATCTTTCTGGCATTGGCGATTTCTTCTTTTGATACACCCGGCATTACCTCGCCTCCCAGTTCCGGCCCTTTGCCGCTTTCCGCTCTGCACACGACTCGATCGCACCGCGCACCGTTTCCATGTAGTCGGTTTCCAGTTTACTGAAATCCTTGAATACGTCGTCGAGCGGCCCACGCTGTTTGAGCAGTGCCATCGCCTGATCGTCCGGCAAATTTAATTCTTCCATAGCCATCAGAATATCCTCGCGCACAGCATACTCATAAGCATGAGAAAGAATTTCCTCTGGCGGACACTGAACGAGCCACTTGCAATATTTGTCCTGCTCACGCTCCATCTTCTGATAGAGCGCAGTATTCAGTTTCTCGTTGTTCATTACCATCACCTTCTTAATTTCAATTCACAGCTGACACGAAAGCAGCTATGTAGGGTAGGGGAGGAGATTCCCCTACGCAAGTTCATTCAGGCTTTGTGAATCACCCGTTTATATTTGGTATCCGAGTTCTCCATATATGAATTGATGATTCGGCTCTGCTCCTTGGTTTCTGCGTATGCTGTTACGGTCAGCGTCTTGCGATTCCAGTCCAGCGTATAACTGTCCGAAGCAACGTTTGTAATATGGTGCTTAGCAAGATAATCTCGAAAGTCCTGCATCGCTGCCATATCATCAGACATCACCACATTGACATAGGTGCGATCCTTGGATAGCTTGTTGTTGATGCCGCTGACCAAAAAGCAGCCAACACCACTGGCTACCGCTACCGTCAGCGTTGTCAGCAGGCTGTCTGCCAACACCACACTGCGTGTAATCCAGAAATAAAGAAAGCTGGAAAGCGCAATTGCTACGCCTGCCAGCAGACTCCGGTTTCTCTGAATCATAATCGTTTTCACGGTGCTCAAGGCGTTGTCTGCCATCTTAGCGATAAACAGCAGGCCAAGACTCATTGCTGTTGTCAAACTCTCATCTCCTCATCGTTCCATTTCGCGTTTCTTTTCTTTCGGCTCCCCCTCATCGGGTTCGCCGTCCACAATTTCATTCTCCCGCTTATCCAGATTGAGTAGAATGTTCAGTTCATCCAGTCGTGCCAGCTTGGTTTTCAGTTCATCTTCCTGCGGGAACGGCTTGTTCACTGCCGCCTTGGCATTGGACAGTTGAACCCTTGCATTATCCAGCTGTGCCTCGCACTGCCGGAGATCGCTCTCCAATCCAGCAAGCATATTATCAATGCGCTGGATATTGCCAAACAGGTCTGTACCAAGAGAAATCGAATGACTGAGCTGGCCTTTCAGATTCAGTCGATACTCCTTTGCAAAGGTGTCAAACGAGAGGACCATGGCAAAGCCCCGATACATTCCGATTGGAATCGCATCAGGGCTTGTCATATTATGCGCCGCTGCCAGCAATGCGCTGCCCGCAGCTTTCTTTTCGATATAGGCGGTTCCCTCGACCTCCATTGAAGAAAAACCGTCTTCATTCGGCATTGTCTGTGCCTCTCGCAGCTCAATATCACTCTTGTATCCGCTGATTTTCTGCTCCAGTGCTGCGATCTGATCCGGAAACACTTTTGCAATCTTATCCTCCAGCGCATATCTCTGGCTCAAATGGCTTGCTTTCAGCATTTTCAACCGTTGAACCCCAATGTCCAGATCCATCTTTTCCTTGATATACGGATTACCGGTGCAGAGTGCTTTCACCTCGGCATAAGATAATGCTGTTTCATCAATATCATCCGCCGATCGGGCCGGTGCTTTGGAAGTCATGACCTGACCAATGAACTTTTGCTTTCCCTCAACCATCTGATAGAGGTAGCTGTCGAAAGTATTCTCTGTTACATAGGTGTAAATCTCAACTTCCGGGTTCTCATTGCCCTGACGGATAATGCGGCCTTCGCGCTGCTGTAAATCGGACGGTCGCCACGGGCAATCGACATGGTGCAAGGCGATAAGCTTTTTCTGGACATTCGTACCGGCACCCATTTTCTGCGTTGAGCCAATCAGCACTCGGATTTCGCCGCTGCGGACTTTGCCGAACAGTTCCTTCTTCTGCGCCTCACTGGCTGCATTATGAATATAGGCAATCTGATCTTTGGGAATACCCATATCCAGCAGTTTATCCCGAATGCCATCATAGACATTGACATTTCCATCGTTATGCGGCGTTGACAGGTCGCAGAACACCATTTGTGTTGATTTCTGTTCCGCAGTTTTCTGCCAGATTTCAAATACATTCTTTGCACAGGCACTGACTTTGCCATTCTCATCGTCTGGCAGCATAGGGTTCATCAGTCGCTGATCCAGTGCCAGCTTGCGGCCATCGTTGGTGATAAGCAGCATATTGTCTACACTGGCATCAACCATACGATTACGCACACGCTCGGCACGTTCCGAAAGATCCTTCACCATTTCCACCTGATAGGCAGACGGTTTCAGCACAACATTGTGATAATTTGCTATCGGAACCGGCAGCTTGAGCATATCCGCTGTTTGAATATCTGCTGTCTGCTTAAACAGTGACATCAGCTCCGGCAAATTATAAAACCGGGCAAATCTCGTCTTCGCCCGATACCCGGTACCCTCCGGTGCCAGTTCAATGGCAGTAACCGTTTCACCAAAGGTACTTGCCCAGGCATCAAAGTGCAGCAGATTTTTCTCTTTCAGCGTCCCGTACTGAAGATACTTCTGCATCGTGTACAACTCCACCATGCTGTTACTGATTGGAGTGCCCGTCGCAAATACTGTTCCTCTGCCACCAGTAATCTCGTCCAGATAACGGATTTTCATATACAGGTCACTGGATTTCATTGCCTCCGCCTGACTGATACCGCCCACATTCCGCATCTTAGAAAATGAGGCAAGGTTTTTATAGTAATGTGCCTCGTCCACAAACAGTCGATCAACACCCAATTCTTCAAAGGTAACAAGGTCATCTTTTCGGCTCTGGTCGTTCAGCTTATCCAGCTTCGCCTGCACTGCTTTCTTAGAGCGTTCCAACTGCTTGACCGAGAAACGATCTCCGTTCTGTTCTTTCAGTTCTCGGATACCATCTATGATTTCATGGTACTGCTGCTCCAGAATATAACGCTGCCGCTCAACAGACATTGGAATCTTCTCGAACTGGCTGTGGCCAATAATAACGGCATCAAAATCGCCAGTTGCAATTCTGCCGCAGAAGCGTTTGCGGTTCTTTTTTTCAAAGTCCTTCTTTGTTGCAACCAGAATGTTGGCAGAAGGATACAACTGCAAATACTCTGCCGCCCACTGTTCTGTCAGGTGATTCGGCACGACAATCAGCGATTTTCGGCACAGTCCAAGCCGTTTGCTCTCCTGAGCTGCGGCAACAATTTCGAAGGTTTTGCCGGCCCCCACAACGTGTGCTAGCAGCGTATTTCCTCCGTAAAGAATGTGCGCAACTGCGTTTAGCTGGTGCTGCCGCAGCTGGATTTCAGGGTTCATACCCACAAAGTTCAAATGACTGCCATCATACTCACGAGGGCGCAATGCGTTGAACTGCTCATTGTAGAGCCTGCACAGCCGTTCTCTTCTCGGCTGGTCCTTCCAGATCCAGTCCTGAAACGCCTGCTTAATCAATTCTTGCTTACCCTGTGCAATTGCTGTTTCTTTCTTATTCAGAATCGGTACTCGTTTTCCGTTTTCGTCTTCCACATAGTCGAAAACACGCACATCCCGCAAATTCAGTGTATCCTCAATGATCTTATAAGCATTTACACGATCTGTACCATAGGTGCTGGTCGCGTTGATATTGCTGCGGTCATAGGACTTGCCCTCTACATTCCACCCGCCGGTGTAGCGGGAATAATGCACCTTCACTTTCCACTGTGCGTAATACGGCGTGTCCAGCAGCTGATACATGAATTCCTGCACCACATCTTCCGGAAGCCATGTTGCTCCAAGACGAACAGAAATCTCGCTTGCAGTCAGGTCCGTTGGCTGAACTTCTTCCAACGCGGTCACATTCGCTGTGAATACTGGATCGCTTTCAGCCGATCTTCGAGCCTCCGCCAGTTTTTCACGCACATTGCCCGAAAGGTACTCATCTGCGGTAAGGTATTTCGCCTGACTGCCGTTCTCCTCATAAAGCGGATTCCGAAAAATAACGCCGCTGAGGTCTGCAAAGATTTCTTCTTCCGTTTTCCCAGTCAACTGCATCATATACGGCATATCGACCTTTGCCTTTTCGCCCATGGAAACCGCCAGAGCTTCCGATGCGGTATCAACGCTGATAATTTCGGTATGCTGCCGGATTGTGCGCTTGCTGAACATATCTGCCTTACGCACGAAGTTTCCCTCATCATCCAGAACTTCCAAGGAAGAAAGCAGGCAGAAGGAACTGTCATCAGCAAAAACAGATTTGTTTGCTCTGGTATTGATGCGCCCATACTTATTCTCAAATGCATCGTACAGGGCATTCAAGTTAGTCTGTTCCTGCTGAATCATTGTGTCCGGGTAATCTTCTGTCTGATATTCGATCAGCTTACGGACACACTCGCGGATTGCAATTAAGCCTTTAACTCGATTTACGCCGGTTACAGACAAATCGACCGGGTGCATGATGCTGTTTTCCCGATAATAGACTTCACCATCTACAACAGTAAAGCTGAAGTTGCGTACGGACGGGTCAGCCGGGATAGAGCGATCTTCTTCCTCGCTTTCCGGATCATCAACTTCGTACTCCATCACAGAACCATTGATGTTTTGAATTGCATCCGTTAAAAGTTCTTCCAGACTGCTGCCGTCAATCAGCAGGCAGGCCGTTTCCGGACCATAAGGACCGCTCACTTCCTGCATGGTTCCAAGCACCATACTCGGATTATCTACAAAATACTGATTTATTGCCAAACCGTTAGCATCAATGCCAAGGTTGACCCATGCCGGCAGCTGATCGACCATGCGGTCACGTTTTTGCAAAATGAGAATATCTGCGGTGACTTCTGTTCCCGCTGCATCCTTGAACGTATTATTGGGCAGGCGAATTGCTCCGAGCAGCTCCGCTCGTTGTGCCAGATATTTGCGTACAGACGGATTTTCCTTATCCATCGTGCCTTTACTGGTGATGAACGCGATAATACCGCCAGGCCGCACCTTATCCATGGTGCGGGCAAAAAAGTAGTCATGGATCAGGAAGTTATACTTGTCGTATCGCTTGTCCACAATCTTAAAAGAGCCAAACGGTACATTACCAAGGGCGGCATCAAAAAAGCTGTCCGGCAGGTCCGTTTTCTCAAACCCGCAAACAGCGATAGACGATTTCTGATAAAGCTGCTGTGCAATTCGTCCGCTGATGCTGTCCAGCTCTACACCATAGATTTTCGAGTCGGCCAGCTTACCCGGACGCATGCCGATGAAATTGCCAACACCGCAGGACGGCTCCAGAATATTACCGCGCTGGAATCCAAGCCTTTCTAAAACCTGATACATCGACCGAATCACAACAGGCGGTGTGTAGAACGCTGTCAGCGTCGATTCGCGCGTAGCTTCGTACTCCTCATCAGACAGCAGCTCCTTCAGTTCGGCATAGTGACTGTTGCGCTCATCAAAGCAATCCGCCAAACCGCCCCAGCCGACATATTGTGCAAGCACCGACTGTTCTTCCGGTGTTGCCAGCCGATGCTCAGCCTCCACCTTTTTCAGAACTGTAATCGCGCGAATGTTTCGTGCGTACCGCTTGCTCGGCGTTCCGACACCCAGCAAGTCATCAGAAATGTGATACTCTGAGCGTTCTGTATCCGGTATCTCCGGCAGCAGTGTCAACGGTGCTGTCTTGTCTTTTTTTCTTGCAACCGGCGGTGTAAGCTGAGGTTCCTGCGTCTGCTCCGGCTCTTTATGCTGAGCGGCATATTCATGTTCTGCAAAGGCAACGAGTTCATCGAATGTCATATTCACGAGGAACTCATTCATATCACCTAAATCAGCATACTGAATCTGGGCAACCGCCTCATTATCTATTGCATAAAGCATACGGCAGTGCTCAAGGTCTGCATCCACCTGAATACTGTGCTCACCATCACCCGATGTGCTGTACGCCAGCGGAACTGCGGTTAGATCGCTGAAATCCGCTTTCTCCTCAAAGCACTCCAGCGCGTACAGGTTGATCATGCGTATGCTTTCGTTCAGCAGATATTCTCTGTGTCCCTCTGCGTAGTCCACGACTGCAAAGCCCTTTGGCGGTGTTCCAAGGTCCGTCAGGAAATCCTGTGGAATGGTAGTGCCGTTCTGGTCACGATACAAGGTAATGGTAAACGGTGCACCTGTATCTACGTCTTCTTTGACTTGCTCGACAAGCTGGATTTCGTCATCATATTCCACCTGCTCTCCGACATGTCCATTCGAGTCCAGATAGTCCAATCGGCCAATTGCTTGCGGTTTTACACCAACTGCCTGCTCGCCACTGTTTTCTTTCGGCTGGTCATTCAGCGGATTTTCTGCAATGCGCCGATCAAAGTCACTGCGGCTCAGTTCTTCGTTGAACAGCGGGTACTCCGAATCATACAACCGAACCATATGATCGTCGATTGCAAGAATTTCATATTCTTTAACGCCCAGATAAACCTTATCGCCAAGTGAGTAGTGCCGCTGCACCGGTTCTTCTTCATTTGCCGGGGCAGCAGTCGATTGATCCGCTTTCGTTGAAGACTGTTCCGCACTGATTCGCTCAATTTCTGCCTTACTCAGATACCGTCCCAGTGCAATCAACTCACCAATGCGCTTCTCAACAACATTCCAGGACAGATTAACTGCCTTGCTGCCGTCATCATGCAGTTTGCTGAGGTGAAGCCCCTTTGCATCATACTCCAGCCAGTAGTCTGTACCGGGAATGGCATCAGAATGGCCGCCGATTCCGTACTCTCGCCGCAGAAACCGAACATTCGCTTCTGTTCCTTCCTGCTTGAGAAACTGTTGGTAGATGCGCCGTTTTCCGTCTTCAAATCCGCTGCCACTGCTGAGTACATAATCAATCGCGTCTTGCGGCATAACAAAAGCCGAGTCTTTTTTGGACTCGGCTTCGCCAATCAGGGAAAGCTGTTCATTTACGCTGGGCAAAACTGCTTCATCCGGTGAAAGCCACTCATGCAGCACGATCATTCCGGTAATATGGTCTGCAACCGTGCTCCACTTCATAATCACTCTCTGCTCCGGGTCGCTTGCCGAGCCTCGCCACATCATAAGCACCGTATCATAGGCTCGATAGCCTGCCCGCTGACCGTTGCTGAGTATCATTTCGGTGAACGTGTTATCAAAGAACGTTTTGACAAAATCTGCACGTTCATTCTTGTCCTCATAATCAGCGAAAAATGTGAAAATCTCCGGTCGATGGCCTTTCAGCGCGTCGCCGGTACGCAGCAGTTCATTCTTTTCTCCATCTGAGTGGTAATACGGCACCTTGGAGTCCTTGTACCACTCATCGTGAAAGACCTCCAATCCGGTCGAGCCAACGGCCCGCATCGTGGCAGCGCCAATATCTCGCGTTACCGGTACACCAGTTCCTTCAGCACGATTTCCTCCGCTGCTGCCTGGATGTTGTTCATCAGCCCGACCCACTTCATCTGGTTCTCCGCTTTCAGGCTCTCGTTCACGCCCTCCTGCTTCGCCATCTGCGCGGTCAGCGTTTCCATCATCTCGTTCGCCTGACGGTCGATCTCCTCCAGATGCTGATTCAGCCTGCCGGTCAGCAGCATTGCGGTGTACGTGCCGTTCCGGTTCTCCCGAAGGAATCTCCGCCGCAGCATTCCATACCTCCCAACCTTCGGTGCCTCCGGCACGATCAGATCCGGCAGGTAATACTCGCCCTCCTTGTGATAGGTCACTTCCATATTCAGCGCTCCCTTCTGTTGTTGCTGTTCTGTTCACATCATACCGGCTGTCCGCCGGAACCTCAAATGTGCGATTCTGATTTCTGTCTTCTCGCTGCAAATCCTGAACTAAAACTGCGATTTCGCGGAGCAGAACCTCAGACATATCACTGACTGCTGCTCCCAGAATGGAGATAACCTCTGGCGTATTAAAATTGCAGACCTTGTCCAGAGAATTTCCGAAATATGCTCTGCCCGGAAGTCCACTGCGGATATGCAGCATATAGCCGACACTGTAACTGAGTGCGGTCAGCATTTGTAGGCGTGTATTGTCCTCGTCCAGCTTTTCCAGCAGGCTGCCCGCTTTTGCCTCCATCAGCTCTGCCAGATAATCCTGATAATTATCATTAACGAATGTGACCGCCACATTGAGCAGGCAATCCTCCAGTGACTCATGGGCATCAACCTCATATCGTTCTGCCAAAACCTTTTTGACAGGCTCAACGAATCTCTGTTCCATCTTCCAGATGGGAACTTCTTTGCCCGCTCTGCTGTTGGTGTCGGACACATCAAATACATGACGCAGCTTATACGGCGCATCCGTATCGACCAGCAGCGCAATGCCTTTGGTATTGCGATTAACCCAACGGCCATGCTTATTCCACCAGCTGACTTCGGCGCAGGCTGTCGCATCAGGCTTCTGTGCGAAAATCAGCAGCTGCTCCTGAAACGAATATTTGAAATTATTCGCCGCAGTGGTCAAGAAGTCCATATAGTGATTCGTATCCACTGTCAAAGTCCGCAGATGTTCCGCCTCCATCTCCGTGATCACCTGATACTTGCTCGGCATCTCGCTCACCTCCATCATCAATCTGAATTGTCACTTCAACAGGAATCGGCAGCTCTCCTAAAAGCGAAGAATACAGCAGTCCTGTCCGAGCATTGGATATTTTCGTCACCAGTCCAGTCAAACGAAAGACTGTTGCATTCACTTCTTCCTGATTTGCCGCGAAGTAGTATCCGCTCCGGTCACTGCAAATAGGAACGCCATCCTGACGCAAGCGATTGATCTTGCGGCGCAGGTTACGCCCGTTCAAGGAAAAAAGCTGCTCCAGCTCTGTGCTCGGAACAGCTTTTTCTTTTCCGGTATGATATTTCTTCAGATACACGCACAGTGCTGCGTTCTTATCCATACGCTCCTTCCTCCATCATCGTGCATCTATTTGCACACTTGACAAGCTCTGTTTCGGAAAATCCCAGCCATAGACCTTGCCGATTTCATCGCCCAGCCGGCGGGTTATGCGCGTAATATCCGCCCTTGTTGCGGTGCCACGATAAATTTTCTCTTTCAGATTCTCAATCTGCGCATCGCTGACACCGTCCTTATAGGTTCGATAGAGATAATGGTTGGTACCATCATGGTGAACCGCATCACAGCGCATATCGCCTAGCCTGTCAACATACCAGGTTACATAGTCGCACTCCGAGAACAGGCAGTCCTTGATGTTGCCGCTCTTGATTTCCTTGTAGCCGCTGTAACGTCCATTCCAGAGGCCGAGATCGACAATCACCAGAATCGGCTTGTCCAGCTGAATATCGAGATTCATACGTTCATCGTCCAGATATTCGCTATTCCGTTCATACATCTTTTCCTCACGTTCCTGTTCGGAAAGTTCGGGATACTCTGCCTCCAGGTCCTCACGCCAATCCTCGTAATCCAACGAGTAATTGCTCCAAATCAGGTATTGCGGCTTTGTCATCGCGCATCACCTCGATCCTTTGGGCGGTTGCGTGTATTTCGGGTAGTATTCTCCATCACATCCAGCGGCAGTACAGTGTTATGGCAGCGTTCCATCTGTTCGGCAAACTGGCAGATATGATATATCGAGTCCCAGCTGGAGCCGATTTCTACATGGTAATCGTCGATGTACCTGCAAACCCTGTCTATATGGGTTCCGTCTTGCCGCAGGATACGAATTTTACCGCCATCTGGCAGGTGAAAGAGCGCCGTATAATCCGATGTGATAAAGCGAATCCCTTTTTCTGCCTGATGCAAATGATGGTCCAGAAACTCTCTCTTATAGCAGTAGCAGTAAACCGTGTACATTCCTTTCTGTGGATTCAGCCGCAGAAGATAAGAATAATCTTTTGTATCCGCACGGAACGCGAAATCCTGATCGGAAAGATCAATCGCACTGTCGATCTGGCGATAGCAATACGCCGATACTGCCGCTCTGCTTTTCAGAAAACCGCCATCTTCTCTCAGCTGATTGATTACCTGATTAAACTCGTCATTAAACTCGGGCGTCAGAAGCCTCTCACAATGACTGGTCCAGTCATGAAAGAACTGATCGCCGCTGTCACCCATATCTGCACGCAAATGACCGATGCAGCCGGTCTGTCCCATAATCTGGTCAGACTGCGTATAGCAGTACATCTGCTCGGTCTTTGTGGCAGGTCTTACTTCAATATCCATCGTCTTTCCTCCTCATCTATGTGATTTCATACGCTGCTTACAGTGTATGTAGCCGTACCTTTGCGCTTGTGCAGTTTCGCCTTTATACTAAATTCATCAAAATGAATCGGAGGTACTCCCATGAAACGAATTACATACTTTCTGTCCGGTGCATTGGCGGCTCTGCTGATCAGTTCTGCAACAGTTTCCGCCTTTGCAGCCGGCGGTCTTATCACCCTCAACGTCCAGCCGGCACAGGTCATGGTCAACGGCGAGGTTTTTCAGCCTAACGATGCACAGGGCCGTGATGCTCTTGTTTTCACTTACAACGGCACGACCTATGCACCGGTTCGTGCGCTGGCTGAAGCATACGGTCTGACCGTCGGTTATGATTCCGCCAAAAACATGGCTACTGTTGACGGTGCTACACGGACCACCAATAGCACTGGCAGTTTTTCCTCTCAGTGGACGGTCACGGAAAAGCCGGTCACCCGATACGGTAATGAGCATATCTTTACCGCCGTTTATTCCGGATCACTTTCCATGAACGATTTCAAAAGCTGGTGGAAGTCGATGAATGGTGCCGATCTGAAAGCACAGGCAGAACAGATGGCTCTGGATGCGCAGTCTTTGACCAATGGTTCTGAAATTACCATGTACTTCAGCTTCGGTTCTTATAATCTCGGCACTGCCTTTGCACAATCCGGCTGCACATTCAGCAACTTCGACCCCGCCTCTGTCTGGATCAAGTAATTCTCATGACAACACCCTGTCCATAATGGACAGGGTGTTGTTCTACTTTCGCCACCAGCGCCAAAGCAATACACCAATGACAGTCGCTGCTGCCGCTGTGCCGCAGATTACACGCTTTCTCATTTTCAACCCTCCTCCTGGATAAAAGAACATCGGCCATTGCACAGCAACAGCCGATGTATGTAAGTCTATTCGCTTTTCAGCCCAGTTTGACCAGCAGTTCATCAACCGGATCGGTAATATGTCCCTGCGCCAGCAGCTTATTTCTCCAGATGAGCAGATATCTCCGGAGCATCTGCAATTCCTTATATGTGATTTCCAGCTGAACTGTATTCTCTCGTTTGAACATTTGCAAGCACTCCTTTCTCTTGACTTCATCATATATGCCGTAAGAAGTGTTTGCAAATATGCAAACGGTATGTATGTGGCCTGTCGATTGACAGACCACTGGAAAGCCTTACTTGTACCAGCTTTCCTCAGTGCCCAGAATGGCATTGTGTGCGTTTGCTGCTTCCAGAATATCGCTGTACGCCCAGTAACGGCGGCTTACATCGGGGAAGGTGTTCAGCTTCCTCAGATTATCGCTGACATACTCCAGATCAGCCGCACGTCCAAGCAGACGGTTCACAATCGTTACAACCTCTGCGCGGGTAATCTGACGGTCAGCGCGGAACGAACCGTCCCCATAGCCGGTGATCCAGCCATGCTTTGCAGCGGCCTTGATATACTCTGCCGCCCAATAACCGTCGCTCACATCATCAAAGCTCTTGAACTGTTCCATGATTTCAGCATCGCCATCGCCGTACGCATCGAAGAAGCGAACCGCCAGAGTGGTAAACTCGGCACGGGTAATCTGCTTGTCCGGTGCAAAGTTGGTCTTGCTGTTGCCATAGGTCACGCCATTGTTGTTCAGATATTTCACATAACCGCTGTACCACGCATACGCAGGCACATCACTGAACTTGGTCTTTGCCACAGGGGAAATGTTGTCCCCATTCTTATCCGCCAGCAGTCGTGCAAAAATCGCTGCTGCTTCGCTGCGGGTCATATTACGTTCCGGTCCGAACGTACCATCCGTATAGCCAACGACATAAGCGCTGTGATGTTCCGTTTTCTCGACTTCGGGAACCGTAACCTCACCGTTCTTATCAGTCTTGCCGGTGGCCTTGTCACCCAGATCGTTCTTCACAATCACATTGATATTCTTCTGCGGCACCTTCTGCGGGTCGGTTACAATCACCGTCACCTGATGTTTGCTGTCCATATCAACGCCCTTGGGCAGTTCAACCGTAATGTTGCCGGTCTTGCCAATGGATACCTCAGAACCCTGAATCGGACGTCCGGTGTCAGTGCGAACCACCTTGACCGTCAGCGTCCAACGGTCACGATCTGCATCTTCGTAACCCTCCGTAACTTTGCCGTCCTCGTTGGTCTTTCCGTTTTCGATGGGAACCGTAATCTGACCGGCCTTGTCGGTCTGATCTGCTGCATAGTTATCATTCTTGTCGGTCACAGCGATACGCATACCCTGAACGGCGCTCTTATCCTTTACCAGCTGTACCAGAACAGTGGTCTGGTCATCATAGTCCAGCAGTCTGCTGTTCGGCAGACGGATGGAAATGCTGTTGTCCTTGTTCAGCACCACGGACGCATTGGAAACAGGCGTTTTATCCTCCGTATCCGTTACCGTCACCAGATAACCGCCCACAACAGCCTGGCCCTTGCTGTCAGTCGTACCGCTGTTGTAGATTTTCTCGATCGGCTTCGTATCCAGCTTTTCGCCGCACTCAGTACACTCCTTGTGCTTGCTGCCTTCGGAGTCCGCAGTAGGCTGCTTATCGATGATCCAGTCACCCGGCTTGTGACCGGTTGCCTTGGTATAATCGGTCTTGCTGGAATCGCCGCAGCGAGTACAGGTCATCATGGTGTAACCCATCTCCGTACAAGTCGGCTTAGTGATTTCGGTCTTATAGTCATGGCCCAGTGCCTTATTCAGAACCGCACCGCATTTTGTACAAAGCTGAGGCTCCGTACAGGTAGCCGCAGAACCGGGAACATGACCGGCAGCAGCATTTCCCTCGATTCTGTGCTCACCGCAGCGAACGCAGTGATATTCCATCACGCCCTCACCGGTGCAGGTCGCATTCGTCACCAGAGTACCCTTGTCCCAGCTATGGCCGAGCGGTTCCGTATAATCTGTTACGAATGCACTGCCGCAGCCATCGCAGCGATGAATGGTCTTGCCGCCATATTCACAGGTGGCGGGAATCACATGGTCTTCGTACTTGTGTGCCAGAGTCGCAGTAATATCTTCGATGTGCCGCTCTCCGCAAATGGAGCACTCACGAACGGTATAGCCGGGATTGGTGCAGGTAGCCGCAACCGAATGGGTTTCAAACTTGTGCTCACCCTTGGGCATTGCCGTTTCTTTCATTTCACCACAGCGAGAGCAGATTGCTAGTAGCTTGCCTTCCGTTTCGCAGGTGGCTTCGCGAATCTTTACACTCTGCCATGCATGACCCAGAGAATCTACATAATCGCGCTTTTCGATCTTTCCACAGGCTGTGCATAAATAGCGATCATAACCCAGCGTCTTGCAGCCGGCCTTTACGGAATCCAGCAGCGTGAAGTGATGTTTTTCTCCGCAGCCTTTATCGGTGCAGCAGTTGCCGCCGCAGTTTTTATCCTCGCAGCCGCAGTTCGGGTCAGAGCAGCCGCAGCTGCACTTACCGTCATCCTTAGTGGTTTCATCATACAGCCAGACGTTTGCTACACCATTCTCGGTCATCTCTACGCCCTGATAGGTGTAGGTAATCTGATAATACACATCGTACTGTCCCTTGTCGGTATAGTTCGGCGCGCTGGTCATTGTGCAGCTATCTGCACTGTTGCCGTAGCGGATTTCCGTGCGTACACCGGCATCAGAAAGGTCTGTCACACTGATGGTGTGCGGTGCTCCGTCCACAACACCGTAGTAGCTGGCAACAACGGACTTTGCACCCACATACTCGTATTTTGCGTAGTCGCAGTCCTTGCACTTCTCTACGATGGCAAACCGGCCATTGGCAGGCTGAGAAAGGATTTCTTTCTCCATGTCATGCCGTTCCAGAACACTGCTCTTGGTGTGATTCGTGCCGTAACAGAACGCACAATACTCACCGCCGGTCGTCGTGACCTTGTGATAGGTACTGTCCACATACTCATAGGTTTTCTGTTCGGGCAGTTCCTGCATGAATTTCGAGTCACAGTCATAGAGCCAATAGACGTTCTTGCCGAAACCATAATCGTTAATGCTCATGTTGCTGTTGACCGTACCGCAGGTCTCACATACTGCTTTCGTCCAGTGATAACCCGTATAGCTCGCGTTCTGACCGGGAACGCCATCCAGGATCGTGCCCGTACCCGAGCCGCCGACCATCGTACCGTCCGAATATTTCACATTCCGGTTCATAGCAGTCTGGCCGTCCCTCGTATACTCCGGAGTCCGGAACGCCTGAAAAGAAGTTGCCTTGCCGCATACACCACAGTTGAAGGTTTCATGCGTTACAACCGCATTGACATCCAGCTCATTCGTTCGACCGGAAGCCTGCATCCAGTTTTCCGCAGGATCGTGATAGCTGTTTACCTGTGCAGCACCAGCCGAAACAGGAAACAGCGAAAATGCCGTCACTGCCGAAAGCAGCATGGCAACGGCTCTCGTGCCGAGCTTTTTCGTTCTTGCTTTCATTTGAGATACCTCCGTATGAATTGATTTGCGGCAACAAAAAATCCACAGTCCTTGCTGTGGAGGAAAATCCGCCGCTGTTTTCTTGTGTCCAATCATAGCTACATTGCAACCACCTCCTTCGCAATTTTGCAGCCCCTATACTTACTTCTCAGGTAGTAATACAGATGGTTTACTAAAGGGGAGAGTGTGAGAGGGGGAATGAAAAAGCAGGGAAGTGGGGACAGTTGTACCGCAAATGGGCATACTTTCCCCATGATAGAGGTTATCTTGCTTGTTCCCTTTTCTGCCGCTCCCTTGCACGCTGATAATATTCCAGCGCCTTGATGATATAATCCTCGGTCTTTTCCAACGGCACAGAGGAGGGAATATACGGACGCAGCCGTTCTGCCTTGAAGCTGATTTTCTCTTTCTGGTTTGGCTTTTCCTCACCAAGAATCGCTTCGATGACCTCCGCACTCAGCTTTCCAGCTTTGGAGAACTCTTTGAGCCGAATGGCCTGCGGGAGTGATGGCGTGGCATCATTGTAGCTGATGCTGTTCAGAAGATTGTGCTGTTCCGTTTCCGTCAGATAGGAAAGCTCCACCGCAGGACGAAACGCAATCTTGTTCTCATCAACCATATCCAGAAGTTCGGGAATTAGCTCTGTCAGGCGAATGTAGCGTGATATTTGTCTTCCACTCTCCTCCGCTTTATCTCCAAGTGCATCACGAGAGAACTTCTGGACCACTGGTCCAGAAGTTAAATCCGTTCTCTGTCCCTGTCGCTTCATCGCCTCCAGACGCATCTTGTAGCTGAACGCCTTTTCACTCGGAAGAATGATTGAGCGCTGCAAATTGGATTCCACCATCAGAATGATTGCTTCATCTCTGGACAGCTCTTTGATTTCTGCGGGAACGCTATCCAGTCCTGCCAGTTCACAAGCCTTTCGTCGTCGATGCCCTGATACGATTTCATACCGGCCATCTTCTTTCTGGCGGAGCGTAATCGGCGTAATAACGCCGCGCTCTTTCACGCTCTGCACAAGCTGGTTCATGTCCTCGTCCATTTTAACTTTGAATGGGTGGTTCGGGAAATCGTCGATCTCAGATAAGGGAATATCATAGATGCGTGGCAAGCGACTTTCTGCTCGCCCCTCATCATTCATAAATAGTTCAGCGAACCCCGTCAGATCGAGATCGATGTCTTTCTTTCGACTCATGCTCCAACACCTCCTTCGTCACCGCCTCATACGCAGCCGCAACCTTTCCGCCCTTATCATAGGCAAAGATGCTTTGCCCTTCCTGGGCGCTCTCAGCGGCACGAACAGAAAAGGGAATCTGCGTATCAAAGACGCGGACTCGATCGCTTACAGCGGCTCTCAGCGCCGTAGAAATGGCCTTTGCGTTGTTGGTTCGGTTATCCACCATAGTCAATAGAATACCGTCGATATTCAGGCGCGGATTGATTTGGCGTTTTACCTTGGCAACCGAGTGCATCAGCTGATTCAGACCTTTCGTTGACAGGAAGCTCGGCTGCGAGGGGATAATCACCCGGTCAGCCGCTGCCAACGCATTAATGGTCATCATGCCAAGGGACGGCATACAATCAATCAGGATATAGTCGTAGTTTTTGCTTACTAAATCAATATAGCTTTTCAGCACATACTCTCGGCTCATCACATTGAACAAGCCGACTTCTGTACCGGACAGCTCGATATTCGCAGGCATCAGGTCAACGCCCTCCGAACTTCTCAATAACCCGAAGTTTTCCGGTAACGACTTATCGTTGATGATGCATTCCATTACATCAGAGAGTGTTTCGCTCAGCTGATCCGGATTACGCTCTCCAAGGCTGATTGTTAAACTGCCTTGCGGGTCTGCATCAATCAGCAGCACTCGCTTTCCCTGTTTCGCCAGGCCGACACCCAGATTCACCGTTGTGGTAGTCTTTCCAACGCCGCCCTTTTGATTGGTGATTGCGATTACTCTGCATTGTTCCATATCGGTTTCCTCCTTTCTCATTTTAAGCTGTCTGAATCAGGCAGCTATGTATGTGAGCGCCTGGGCGCTCACTCATCCTGCGACAGTTTGCAGTAGTCATCTACATACTGAAGCAGCCAATATGAGAACTCCCGAATGAACCACGCGCAGAGATACGGCTCGTCCATCAGAGCATCCGGAAGTTCAACTTCCATCTTAAGCATTCGGGAAAGCACCCGAAGAAAGAGCAATGCGGTACTCGGCATATACAGTTCGTTAAGGCCACTGACCACAACTGCGATAGCCTCCAGCTTACATTCATCACCGTTAAAGTGTTCTGCCGCCGCATCAATTAGGTACTCCGGGTAGTGAACTGCCAGATCTGCCAGCTTTTCGAGATTTAATTCTTCATTCATAACATTTTCCTCCTTTTGGTTATGTACGCACACTGTTCTTCTCTATGCCCTGTGTGCCGGGCATCATCAGGCGGCTGGCAGCGAACCAGCTCCATAGGCATCTCACCTCCCCGCCTTCTTTATGGCCGGGCCGCGAATTACGGAAGTATCATTATCCCTTGCACAGTTCATCGCCTTCGCTGGTAGCAGTCCGGCTTTCTATCGAATCAGTTTGATCGCTCCTCCGTTTCCGGAATCATGGCGCACCGTCGATAGCGGCTTGAGGTTTCCCTCGGTGCAGGTAATGTACCTGATGACTGTTATTCAGTTTTTCGGGAGGCCATCAACTTTGCCTCTCACTAATCAACTACAACCTTCAACCTCAAAAACTGATAAAAAACTTTTGAGATTTTTCAAAAAATTTTTAGACATAAAAAAGCCTCTGCTTCCACATTGGAAACAGAGGCTATTTTTCAGTACACAAAATCAGTTATAAACGCAAAAACCGCCGCACCAGATTACTCTGATGCGACGGTAAAATATTTGCAAATGTGTGATTTTTGGGGCATTCTGCCGACTTCGACACGGATTGGCATACGCTTGGCACACGTTGGCATACAACCCAGCTTTTCTGTATCATAATCATGCAGAAAACCCTGCAAACACGGCAAACTTTCGAACTTTTTAGTCCAAAGGTTTCATTGTCGGGAACAGCAGCACATCGCGGATAGATGCAGCGTCGGTCAGGAACATGACCAGACGGTCGATGCCCATGCCCATGCCGCCCGTGGGAGGCATACCGTATTCCAGCGCATTGATAAAATCCTCGTCCATCATGCCGGCTTCCTCGTCGCCTGCGGCGCGCAGAGCAACCTGACGCTCGAAGCGCTCCTTCTGGTCGATCGGGTCGTTCAGCTCGGAGAATGCGTTGCACAGCTCGCGGCCGTAAATGAAGCACTCGAAGCGCTCGGTCAGACGCGGATCAGACGGCTTGCGCTTTGCCAGCGGAGAGATCTCGACCGGATAATCGGTGATAAAGGTCGGCTGCATGAGGTTTGCCTCGACGTACTCGTCGTAGCACAGTGCCATCAGGTCGCCCCAGCTCTCCTTGCCCTTTTCGATCTCAAGGCCCTTGGCCTTAACGGCCTCCAGTGCCTCTTCCGGCGACAGCGCCATAAAGTCGATGCCGGCGTACTCCTTGACAGCCTCAGCCATCGTCATGCGCTTCCAGCCCTTGGAGAAATCGATCTCCACGCCCTGATACATCACCTTGGTGCTGCCCAGAACCTTTTCGCAGACATGGATTACCATGTCCTCGGTAATATCCATCATGCCGTGGTAATCGGTGTATGCCTGATACAGCTCGATAGTGGTGAACTCCGGGTTATGACGGGTGTCCATGCCCTCGTTGCGGAAAATACGGCCGATCTCGTATACGCGCTCCAGACCGCCTACGATCAGGCGCTTGAGGTGCAGCTCGGTCGCAATGCGCAGATACATATCAATATCCAGCGCGTTGTGGTGGGTGATGAACGGACGAGCCGCAGCACCGCCCGGAATGGTGTTCAGACACGGGGTCTCAACCTCCATAAAACCGCGGGAATCCATAAAGTTGCGGATCTCGCGCACGATAGCGGAGCGCTTCTCAAAGGTATCGCGTACCTCCGGGTTGACGATCAGGTCAACATAGCGCTGACGGTAACGCATATCGGTATCCTTCAGACCGTGCCACTTCTCCGGCAGCGGTGCAAGGTTTTTGGAGAGCAGCGTCAGCTCGGTTACGGAAACCGAAATCTCACCCTTCTGGGTACGGAATACCTCGCCCTCGATACCGATGATATCACCGATATCGAACTTCTTGTAGCCCTTGTATACGTCCTCGCCTACGTTGTCGCGCTTGATGTAAAGCTGCAGACGGCCGTAGCGGTCGCGCATATCCGAGAAGGAAGCCTTGCCCATGATGCGCTTGGACATCATGCGGCCTGCCAGACGGACGGTCTTGCCTTCCAGCTCGTCAAAATGCTCGTGAATATCGGTGGTATAGTGATCGCGCTCAAAGCGCACCTGCTGGAACGGGTCCTTGCCCGCAGCCTGCAGCTCTGCCAGCTTCTCGCGGCGAATGCGCTTCAGCTCGTGCAGTTCCTCCGCGGTCTGCTCGTGCTGATCCTGCGCCTGATGCTGTTCTGCCATATCTTCCCCATCTTTCATAAAATTTTTGACGGCAGCGCCAAACAACTCGCCTTTGTCAAATTGTTTGGTGTTACCTGAAATAGTGACTTCGCTTTTCACTTGCGATAAAGGTAATTTACTTCTCGATCTTGAGGATCTCGTACTTTACGATGCCGATCGGTGCCTCGACCTCAACAACATCGCCGACCTTCTTGCCCAGCATAGCCTTGCCGAACGGAGACTCGTCAGAGATCTTGCCGTCCATCGGATCGGCCTCCTGAGAGCCGACGAAGTGGTACTCCTCTTCCTCGTCCTCCTCGAGATCCTTAACAATAAAGCGGCAGCCGGGAGAAACCTCGTCTGCAGCGTAGCTGTCGCCGGTTACAACGACTGCGTGCTTGATGATCTCCTCAAGCTCGGCAATGCGGGAATACAGCTTGCCCTGCTCGTTCTTGGCTTCATCGTACTCGGCGTTCTCGGACAGGTCGCCGAAGGAGCGTGCTTCCTTCAGCTGCTCTGCAACCTCATCCGCACGGGTAGTTTTCAGATATTCCAGTTCGTCCTTATATGCGTCCAGACTTTCTTGTGTCAGTTTAATTTCTTTTGCCATGTTTGCAAACCCTTCTTACTCAGTGTCATCGGCTTTCGAGCCGTACAGTACATTATATTATAAATTAAGCACCAATGCCATGTCAAGCGATTCGACCATTTTCTGTCCGATTTTCTGCCGGAGCGCTCGATTATCCCACAGTTTCCATCGCTTTTTGAAGCTGCGGATCGGTTTCCGACGTCAGAAAGAAAAAGTTCTGTGTCTGCTCATCGGTCAGCTTCACCTCAATGTCCGGCGCAATGCCGACATCTGCAAGGCTTTTGCCTTTGGGCGTAAAGTATTCCTCAACAGACAGATTGACCGCCGAACCGTCGCTCAGCTGGTAGGTGCGCTGAGCGCGTCCCTTGCCGGTGGTGTGCGTACCGACGAGCGTTGCGCGGTCGTACTCCTGCAGGGCTGCCGCGAAGAATTCCGCTGCCGAAATGCTCTGGTCGTCAATGAGCACCGCGATCGGCAGGTCGATGCAGTCCGCATCCGAGGTATAAACGGTCTCCGAGCCGTTTTTCATGCGCAGCGTCATAATGGTGCCCTCGCCGAGCAGCGGGTCGAGTGCCGCGCTCATCTCCTTGACACGGCCGCCGCCGTTATGGCGCACGTCAATGACCAGCGACTCGGCGCCGCTGTCGGTCAGCGACTGCAGCGCCGTCTTGAACTGATCGGCACAGCCGTCGTGGAAATTCTCGATGCGGATGTAGCCGATTTTATCATTCAGCATTTTTCCCCATGCCATCTTCTGCGTGACAACGGCACGCTGCATGGTCAGCTCCTTGACGGAGCCGTCTGCCTTCTTGACCGTGACGGTCACATCGGTCCCCTCTTTGCCGGAAATCGCGCTGATAACCGCGCTCGAGCCGTCCTTTTCGGTCGTCAGATCTCCCGTACCGAGAATGTAATCGCCCTTTTGGATGCCGGCCTTCGCCGCGGGCGAATCATCGTACACGAGCGTAACGCGAATACTCGTCTCGGTGCTCGTCACCGAAACGCCGATGCCGCAGCCCTTGCCCTCACCGCTCATGCGGTAGGCTTCGTAGTTTTCCGCCGGAATATACGACGACCACTTGTCTCCCAGACCGGTAATGTAGCCTGCCGCAGCGTAATCCGCAACATTGTCCGCATCCAGCTCACCAACGTATTTGTCTGACACCAGCCGGTCGATCTCGCGCAGCTTTTTTCCGACCTCGTTGGTGTTCCAGCCGGTAGAAATCAGGCAGATGACTGCCGTTATCGCGCCTGCCGCGGCACACATGGTCAGCGCCATCCGCAGAGAGACCTGTCTCTCCCGCAGTTTTTTCATGGTTTGTCCTCCTCCACGAGAAAAGGGAGAGCGTTACACTCTCCCCTTTTATATGATTGCGTCAGTTGAAGTAGCTCATCGGGTTCTGCGTCGAACCGTTTACATACACCTCAAAGTGCAGATGCGGACCGGTCGAGTTGCCGGTGGAGCCTACCAGACCGATGGTCTGACCGGCGGTTACCCTCTGGCCAACCGAAACATGGATGGCAGACTGATGGCCGTAAGCCGTCATAACGCCGCCGCCGTGATTGATAACGGTATAGTTGCCGTAGCCGGAAACCCAGCCTGCGGTGGTAACCGTGCCGGATGCAGCTGCTACGATCGGTGTGCCGGTCGGTGCCGGAATATCCTCGCCCTTGTGGAACTTGCGGGTACCGTAGATCGGATGTACACGCCAGCCATAGGCACTCGAATTATTGGTGTAACCCGGAAGCGGCCAGGTGAACGTGCCGCTTGTCAGCGTTGCGCTGCTCAGATTGCCCGCCGAACTGCTGCTCGACGAGGACGAGCTGCCGCCCTTCTTCTTTGCGGCCGCTGCCGCTGCTGCTGCCGCAGCAGCTTCCTTGCGGGACTGCTCTGCGATCTGGTCACTTACGGTGTCCATCTCGCTGGTAATGCGCTCGTACTCAGCCTTCTGCTCCTTCTGGTACGCCTGCAGGCTCTGCTGCAGTGCCTTCTGCTGCTCCTCGCTGGATTTCAGCTCCGCAGCCTTATACTTCAGGTTTTCCTGATACTGTACCTGCTCGTCCTGGGTAGCCTGCAGATCATCGCGCTTCTGCTGAATATCCTCCTTGGCAGCGGTGTACTCCGCTACGATCTTCTTATTATCGTCCATGATCGCGGAAACAATCTCCAGACGGCTGAGAAGATCAGAGAAGTTGGACGCGTTCAGCAGAACCTCCAGATAGCTGGTCTCACCCTGCTCATACGTCGTGCGGACAGTCTCAGAAAAACGCTCCTTCTTGCTGTCCAGCGCCTTGATCGCAGCATCCAGCTCGGTCGTCTTGACGTCGATCTGGTCCTGCAGGCGGTCGATATACGCGGTTACCGTCGTAATTTCTTCCTTGGTGAGCTTGATCTCTTTCTGCAGGGCGGCACGGGTCTTTGCAACCTCATCCACCTTGCCTGCCAGACTATCCAGCTCCGCCTTGACCGATGCCTTCTGATCCTCCAGATCGGACAGCTTGCTTTTCAGTTCCTTACTGCTCACCGCACCGGCATAAACCAGACCGGAGGCGATCATCGAGAACACCATCGCTGCGACCAGGATGCCCGCAATAATGCAGGAGATCAGGCGCACGGTTTTCTTTTTCATCATATTGAAACATTCGCTCCTTTATGCAGTCGTTATACATCCATAAACTTGCGGATACTCGTTACCGAGCCACCGATGCCGAACAACGCGCCTGCACCGCAGTACACGCCGAGCACCCACCAGCGCAGCACATCGAACGAGAGCAGATGGAACGAGGAGAGCGAAACCGTACCTGCCACGTTGTACAGCTCGGTGTACAGACCCCATTCCGCGAGGAAGGCCAGTCCGCCGGCAACCAGACCGAGCACCATGCCTTCGATGACAAACGGCCAGCGGATAAACCAGTTGGTCGCACCGACCATCTTCTGGATGGAGATCTCCTCACGGCGGGCAAACATGGCCAGCTTTACCGTATTGGAGATGATGAAGATCGAGATAACAGCCAGACCGACGATCATAGCCGCCGCGATCATGTTGAACACGCGCTGAATCTGAACCAGCTTGCGGATAACATCCTCATCCGCACGCACGCTTGCAACGCCGTCAACCGCTTCGATTTCTTTGATCGTTGCGTCCGCCTGCATGGAATCACTCAGGGTGAACACATAGCTGTTGCGCAGCGGATTGTTGTCCGCGTTGTAATCCTCGAGGATGTCTGCGTCGTCGCCCAGCTCCTTGCGGTACTGCTCCAGCGCGACATCGCGGTCCTCGAAGGCGATCGACGCAATGTTGTCAATCTTCTCGAACTGCGTCTGCAGCGTTTTCGCCTCACGCGTGGTAAGCGAATCATCGATCCAGACTACGATCTGGTTGGACTGCTGCAGTCTCGTAATGTTATTCGTAATGTTGTAGGCCACCAGCGTAACCGTACCTGTCAGCAGCAGGCTTACGACCATGATCACCACGGCCGCCACGGACATGAAGCCGTGCTTGAAAATGTTGCGCAGGCCTTCCTTCCAATAGTAAGCGATTGATCTCATATCTGATAATACCCACCTGTCTGATCACTGATGACTTCACCGTTGTCGATCACAACAACGCGCTTTTCAAATTCGTCTACCAGACCCTTTTCGTGCGTTACGATCAGCACGGTCGTGCCAAGCTCGTTGATCTTTTCAAACAGGGTCATCAGCTCCAGCGAACGCGCAGGATCGAGGTTGCCGGTCGGCTCATCCGCAATGATGAGGCGCGGGTTGTTGACCAGCGCACGCGCGATTGCGACACGCTGCTGCTCACCGCCGGAAAGATTCATCGGCTTCTCGTGCGCCTTGTCGGCCAGACCGACCAGATCGAGCACATACGGCACGCGCTGCTTGATGGCCTTGCCCTTGGCGCCGATGGCGCGCATGGCAAATGCGACGTTCTCGTAAACGGTTTTGGTGTTGATCAGGCGGAAATCCTGATAGACAACGCCCAATGTACGGCGCAGATACGGAATCTGCCGCTTTTTCATTCTGCCGATATCGTAGTTGTTGACGATAACGCGGCCTTCGCTCGGCCGAACCTCACCGGTCAGCAGCTTGATGATCGTGGTTTTACCCGAGCCGGACGCGCCGACCAGAAAGACAAATTCTCCCTCGTCTACACGCAGACTCGCCTTGTTCACCGCCCGGGTCCCGTTTTCGTAAACCACGGTGGCTTCACTCATTCGTATCACAGGCAATCCTCCTCGGTGCCAACGCAGAAGGCGTGTGAATGCCCCGGATTGGGCATTTTCGCCTTCCAGCAAACAAAAAAGACAAAGGTGTAAACATATACACCTTTGTCTATTATAACAGATATCATGTTTATGCGCAAGCCGACAAACTGTGGCATTATTGCACAATTTACGTTTTTTCTGTGTAGATTTTATGAACAGACAACGATTATCTGGTACCTTCTTCGCGGCTTGCAAGGTATTTTCGAACCATGAGCGCTACCTTAAATACGATCGCGTGATCGAACTCACGCAGGTCCAGACCGGTCAGCTTTTTGATCTTCTCAAGGCGGTACACCAGCGTATTGCGGTGTACGAACAGCTTACGCGAGGTCTCGGATACGTTCAGGTTGTTCTCGAAGAACTTCTGAATCGTGAACAGCGTCTCCTGATCGAGCGAGTCGATCGAACCCTTGCGGAATACCTCGGACAGGAACATCTCGCACAGCGTGATCGGCAGCTGATAGATCAGACGGCCAATGCCCAGATTCTCGAAGCTGATGATGTTCTTCTCGGTGTCAAATACCGCACCGACCTCGATTGCGGTCGTAGCCTCCTTGAAGGACTTTGCGATATCCTTCATCTGGGAGGATACCGAGCCGATGCCGATCAGGCACTTGACCGACAGCTCGCTGAGCAGCGTCTCCTCGATAGAGTCTGCCAGCTTGACCAGATCCTTGATCTCACTGCCTGCCTTGACCTCCTTGACTACAACGATGTCCGTCTCGGAGATATGCAGCACGAAATCCTTCTGCTTGTCCGGGAACATGCCGTTTACCACGTCGATCGCGGCAACATCGGCCGGCGCCTGCTGGCGCACGAGGAATACCACGCGCGGCACATCGTTGCCGAAGTGCAGCTCACGGGACTTGATATAAATATCGCCCGGCAGGATGTTATCCAGAATGATATTCTTTACGAAGGTAGCCTTGTCGTGCTTTTCGTCATACAGCGTCTTGATATTGTTGATCGAAACCGCAACCAGCGAGCAGATGCTGCGCGCCAGCTCGTCCTCGCCCTGTACGAATACGGCGTATTCCAGACGCGACGCACGGTCACCCGTTGTATGATAAGTATAACCGCCGAAACGAACAATCTCGCCGGCGAAGCCCAGCTCAGTGATTGCTTCCTCCCGCATTTCACCGATACGAGGCAGATCGGTACATGCTACAACCGCACCGCTTGCGTCAACAATGCCGATCGTACGATCCACCGTATCCTTCATCTGCAAAACAATCGACTGGAACAATCTCGAAGCCATTTCCATCACCTTTCCCGTCTTTTTCACGCGTCCCGGCGCTTTACTCCGCATCCGTCCGCCGAAACGCTTACTCCTTATGGTGTTCTCACCGCTAATGGTGATTCTGCCTATGACATTCTTCACAAGAACACCAAAAGTTCCCTATATATTTTAAGTCATTATATCACATGTCCGCGCATTTTTGTACAAAAAATTCAAAAAAATTTGTAGATTTTTTAAGTTTTTTAGGTTCGCGAGGTAAGTTTTTCCAATTCTTCCTGTGTCAGTTCCCGAAATTCGCCGGGCGCGAGTGTTTTATCCAGCCAGAGACCACCCAGCCGCAGGCGTTTTAGCGCCGTTACCGTGCCGCCGACTGCCGCAATCATGCGCTTGACCTGATGATATTTGCCCTCTTTGAGCGTCACACGCACGCGCAGCTCCGGTTCGGTCTCGAGGATTTCCAGCTTCGCCGGCTTGCATTCCGTGCCGTCCCGCAGGGTCATGCCCTGTTCAAAACGCAAGACTGCATCCGCTGCCAGCGCGCCGTCCACGACCGCCTCGTACTCCTTTTCGACATGGCGGTTCGGACTCATCAGCGCATGGCTGAGTGCGCCGTCGTCCGTGATGAGCAGCAGTCCCTCGGTGTCCTTGTCCAACCTTCCCACCGCAAACAGGCCGCGCCGCAGTTCGGCCGGAAACAGCTCGAGCACGGTATCGTGGCGCTCATCGCGGCTTGCCGTGATAACGCCCATCGGCTTGTTGAGCATGTAGTACCGCTGTGCGCAGTAGCGCTGCACGGTGCCATCCACCGCCGTCTGTGACCGATCAGGATCGACCTTGAACGCCGGATCCTTTTGCACAGTGCCGTCCACCGAGACGCGCCCCGCACGAATGAGCGCCTGCACTTCCTTGCGGCTGCCGCAGTTCAGGTGGGACAGCAATTTGTCCAATCGCATCTGTGGCATTTTGTCCCCTCCGCCAATACATTTCTTTTATAAGGATAACACTTTTTCGCAAATTGCACAATAGCTAAATGCAAAAAAAGTGCAATCCCCCGAAAGTTACCAATAGATACCATAAACCTATGATAACTTTTTCGTTGAATTGCACAGTTATGCAGTTTCCGGAAGTCATTGCCCGCCGCTGTCAGGTCTGCGGCATATCCAGCAGGCCATGCACAAATCCATCCGTCTGTGCGGATGTGATATCCGCTGCGATCAGGCGGTTTCTGCGCACCAAAAGGTTAGCGGTCACGCCCTGCTCTCCGGTAGGATAGGCGGTCAGCGCGTAGGTGTACAGCGTAGCGCGCTTGCCCTGATACGGCGTGAGATCCAGTCCTTGCGCCTGCTGGATAGCGTTGTACTGCTCATATACCTCGTCGAAGGTGTCGGGTATCTGCACCTCCTGTGTGCCGACCGGTTCACTCTCCACCGACCAGCCGCATGCGGTCAGCAGCGCTACTCTGTCCTCGTTGGTTTTCAGCTTTGCACTAAGCGCTGCACCTTCAGCGCTGACCGCAGTATCCGCCTCTGCCGTTTTCGGCAGCAGCGCTGCCGCGCCGACCAGCACCAGCCCGACCGCCAGCACGCCCACTACGATTTTCCTCACCGACACCTTTGCCGCAAAAACGATCATGGCATTGTCCCTCCTGCTTTTGCTTCATTCTATGCGTGCAGAAGGCAAAAAAGAACGCCTCCGAGTATTTCTCGGAAGCGCAGCTTGTATCAGTCCAGATTTTTCTTCTTCAGCATCCACCATGCAAAGAAGCAGCCGACCACTGTAATGGCCAGCGGCATCCACCAGACCCAGTCGCCCGGTATCTGTCCTTCGCCGATATTCATACCGAAGAAGCCGAACACGATATTCGGAATCGTCATGATGATGGTCAGGATGGTCAAAACCTTCATGATGATATTCAGATTGTTGGAAACAACGGAAGCATAAGCATCCATCGTGCCCGCCATAATGTTGGAATAGATATTCGCCATCTCGATGGCCTGACGGACCTCGATCAGCGCGTCCTCCAGAATATCGCGGTCGTCCTCATACAGCTTGAGCACGCGGCCGCGCAGCACTTTCTCCATCGTAACCTCGTTGCCTTTGAGGGACGAGGAGAAGTAAACCAGCGATTTACTCAGTCCGAGCAGCTGGATGAGCTCCTCATTTTTGAGGGAGTCGTACAGACGCTTCTCGATGCGAGTAAAGTCGCGCTCGATCATACGCAGGTTTTTCAGGAACCGGCCCGCGATGCGGAGCAGAATCTGGAACACAAAGCGCGTCTTGAGTGAGGTATGCACGCCCTTTACCGCGCCTTCCGCGATGGAGCGCAGGATGATGCTGTCCTCCAGACAAACCGTGATGACCGCATTCTGCGCCACGACAATACCCATAGGAATGGTGGTGAACATCTGTCCGCCGTCCTCGACCGAACTTTTCTCCACCATCGGGATATCGACGATCATGAGAAGCTGCTCGTCCTCGGTATCGACACGCGAGCTTTCCTCCGGGTCGAGCGCCGCGCGAACAAACTCTTCCTCAACCTGAGCCGCCTGCGCGATCTGCTCTAGCTCGTCCGAGCTGGGATGCACCATGTTGACCCAGCAGCCCTCGGTAAACTCGCTCACTTCTGTGATGCGGCCGTCCACCGTTTTGAAAAATTCAACCATATTATACCGCCTTTCAGCAGCGGCACTCCTCGAAAATGCCACCGCGAGTAATATTCATCTGTCTACTTCCAGGGTCCGTACTCACGGTGATCACTCTCCTTTAATATGGATTTCATCTAAAATTAACCTTCCCATACCTGACAAAACAGCCCTGTTACGGGCTGTTTTGAATAGCTATCGGTTAGATTAACGGTTGTCCTTATCGAAGATGCGCATCAGAACATCAAATGCAGCATCGTCAGAGCCAACATCGGACGACGGCTTGGAAGCGGATGCGCGAGCCGGCTTCTTGTCAGCCGCTGCGGTAGCAGCCTCGGTGAACAGGCCGGTAGAGCCGGAATCCTTGTCCTTATTGCCGTCCATGCTCATCTTTGCGGAGTTCGGAACATTGTCGAAACCGGTTGCGATTACAACAACGCGGATCTCGTCGTCCATGTTCTCGTCGATGAATGCACCGAAGATGATGTGTGCATCCGGATGAGCCGCCTGCTGAACCATGGTAGCTGCGGTCTCAACTTCATCGAGGCCGATATCGTCAGAGCCGATAACGGAAACGATAACGCCGTGAGCCATGTCGATGGAGGTCTCGAGCAGCGGGCTGGAAATTGCCTCGCGTGCAGCCTCTGCAGCCTTGTCCTTGCCTGCAGCGGAGCCGGTGCCGATGTGAGCGAAGCCTGCGTCCTTCATGACGGAGGTAACGTCCGCGAAGTCCAGGTTGATGAAGCCCGGAACGGTGATCAGCTCGGAAATGTTCTTAACTGCCTGACGCAGAACGCCGTCAGCGATCTCGAATGCGTTCTTGAAGGTGATCTTCTGCTCGGATACATACTTCAGACGCTCGTTCGGGATGATAACGAGGGAGTCTACGTTCTTGTTCAGCTCTTCGATGCCGCTCAGCGCCTGCTCGAGACGCTTCTTGCCCTCGAATGCGAACGGACGGGTAACAACGCCGACCGTCAGGATGCCCAGCTCACGAGCGATCTGTGCAACAACCGGAGCTGCGCCGGTGCCGGTGCCGCCGCCCATGCCGGCGGTGATAAATACCATATTGGTGTTAGCGAGAGCCGCTGCGATCTGATCCTTGCTCTCCTCAGCAGCCTTGCGGCCGATTTCCGGATTTGCGCCTGCGCCCTGACCCTTGGTCAGCTTCTCGCCGATCTGGATCTTCGTGGTGGCCTGCGAATAATTCAGAGCCTGCATATCCGTATTGATGGAAACGAACTCAACACCCTGTACACCGTTCTCGACCATGCGGTTTACAGCGTTGCCGCCGCCGCCGCCGACACCGATGACCTTAATGTTTACTACGTTATCCAAGCCCTGTTCAAACTCAAAACCCATTGTCGTTGTCCTCCGTTTTATGATAAAGAATCGTTCTTTGATTATCAATTACCGCGTTTGAGGGCACTTCGCCCCTATTGTTTTAATTTTACCTCGATTTATTCTATTTTGCAACAGGAATTAGCGAATTCCTCAAAAAAAACTTAATCTTTTCCGTGTCTTTCCCGCAAACCGGCGGGCGATACGGAAAAAGGCTGTATTTTTTCGCGTTTTTTCCTGTGTTTTCGGTTATTTTCGCCAGTAGAAGCAGAAAAAACTCAGCCTTCGCCATCGTAGCTGTCGTCATCATAGCTGTCATCGTAATACGATTCGTCGTACGAATCATCGTAGCTGCTGTCATCGTAGGATTCGTCATAGGACGAATCGTCCGAGTAATCCGAATCATCGGAATAATCCGAGTTATCCGAACTGTCCGAGCTGTCGCTGCTCGAATCGGTCGAGTCATCGCCGTTCGTATTGTCGGTCGTACCGACTTCGCCGTCCGGATTGTCGGTCGTACCGACTTCACCGTCCGGATTGGTGTACGCCGGCGAGGTCACCGGATTGTCACCTGCCTGATCAGTACCGGAGCGTGCTACATCCTCCGCCGTCTCCGGCACAAAGTGCAGACGGTTCTGTGCATCCCAGTACAGCCGCCCGATATCCGATGCCGAAAGGCGATCACTGATAACGGTCTGTGCAAACCGAAGACGGTACGTCAAATCGTCCAGTGAGCCTGCGCGGATGTCGAACCGCTTGTCATAGCCGATGCGCACATCGGTCAGGTCGTTCAGATTGAGGAAGCTCATCTTTTCGAGCAGCCCGGCGGCATCCATGTTCTCCAGCACGTTCAGCATAGCGTCAACGTGTGCATCCGTGCCGGTAGCAAGGAAATCCCCAATCTGCGCATTCAGCGTAACGCCGAGCACGGTCGGCAGACCGCCGTCCGCGGCGTTGTTCTCGAGCACCTTGCCGCCCGCACTGATATAAGTGAACGTGTTATCCTCATTCCTCACGGCAGCCGCCGCTGTGCACTCGGTGACAGTCAGCACCAGTCCATCCGGCAGCTTGCGGCGCAGCTGTGCGCTTTCCAGATACGGGAAGCTATGCATCAGGTCGGACAATACGCGGTTTTTGTTCCACAGATAGAGATTATCGCCCTTTTGAACATCCATACCGGCGATCAGCTCCTCCGAGCCGTACTGCTCGGCACCTTCCACCGAAATGGTCTTAACCCTGAAGAACACGGTCATCGCCACCACGGCAGCCGCCAGCACAATGCCGGTCAGCAGCACGCGTCCCAGCACACGAAAGATTTTCCTGCCGCGGCGCTGCTGCTCCATCTGGTCGGGCGTGTGCTTTTTTCGCCTTCTGCGTCTCATCACAGCATCCCTTCTTTGTTACTTCTTGCCATGGTTTTCGATCGCCCAGAGGATCTCCTGATAGATCTTCTCGCTTGCATCGTGCGCCGCCAGCTTTGTCGCGTCATGCCCCATCCGGTGCAGACGGTCGCGGTCGCTCAGCAGATCCTGAATCTCGTCGTACAGCACCTGCGGATTGGCGTCCTTCTCGAGCAGAACACGGCAGCCGCCCTCCTTTTCGAGGGCGCGCGCGTTCTTCTCCTGGTGATTCTCCGCCACATACGGAGACGGCACCAGCAGTGCCGGACGGCCGAGCATGCACAGCTCACCGAGGGTAGCCGCACCTGCGCGGCACACGATCAGGTCAGCCGCCGCCATGCGGTCTGCCATGTCGTAGATGTACTCGGTCACTTCGATGTTCGGGTGCGCGTCAAAGTCGGCGCCCTGCTCCTTCGCCATCCTGGGCAGCCACTCACGGGCCGCTGCACCGGTTGCGTGAACATGGTGATAGGGCACGCCGTTTTTGCACTCGAACGCCAGCTCACCCGCCATATGTTCGTTCATGTACTTTGCACCCATCGAGCCCCAGAAGGATACGACCAGCTGGTCATCATCGGTCAGGCCGAACTTCTCGCGTGCCTTTACGCGGTCCGCCGCCAGAATCTCACCGCGCACTGGCGCACCGGTCAGAATGATCTTATCTCCGCCGCCGAGCAGCTCCTTTGCCTGTTCAAAGCAAACGAGTACGCGGTCCGCGTCCTTTGCGAGCATCTGCGTTACCTTGCCGGGCAGCGCGTTGACCTCGAGCAGCACAGTCGGAATGCCGAGCTGCTGTGCCGCGCGTACCACCGCGAACGACGCATAGCCGCCGCAGCCGATCACGCAGTCCGGCTTGGCCTGCTTCAGCAGCTTTTTCGCCTTGCTGACCGCCGAGACAGCCAGCTTTGCCGCCTTCAGATTGTGCAGAATGCCCTTCGGGCTCATCGAGCGCGACATGCCGATGATCTCGATGGTGTCCAGCGGATATCCCTCGCGCGGGACCAGCTTATTTTCAATGCCGCGTGCCGAACCGGCAAAACGCACCGTCGTCTGCGGCTGCTTTTTTTCAAAATAGCGTGCAATGGCAAGACCCGGTGTAACGTGACCGCCCGTGCCGCCTCCCGTAATGTACAGTTTCAAAACTGAGTTCCCCTCTCCTGTTTGTTACTTTTCAAATGCAAGGTAGGATCACATGGTCCGGCAAATCCTGTTTACCGGATCATGTGGTACTGCCTGACAGTACCGTGAGCCGCAAACAAGGCTGTTTGTATGCTGCAAACAGCCCTGATTTGCATAACTTAATCCTGATTTCTTCCGTCAATCCGCATATACCGCGATATATTGAGCAGGATGCCCATCTCGCCGAGCTGCAGCATCAGCGCTGTGCCGCCATAGCTGAAAAACGGCAGAGCCGCACCGGTTACCGGCATGATGCCGGTGACAACGAACAGGTTCATCAGCGTCTGGATAGCCAGCTTGGCAGTGATGCCGGTCGCCAGAAGACTGCCGAATTTATCCGGTGCATAACGCGCCACGCGGAACCCGCGGTAAATGAGGTACGCGAACAGCAGGATGACCAGCAGAGCGCCGATCAGACCCATCTCCTCGCACCAGGTGGCAAAGATGAAGTCGTTATGCGGCTCCGGCAGGTACAGCTGCTTCTGCAGGCCGTTGCCGAGTCCGCGGCCGAGCAGACCGCCCGAGCCGATGGCGATCTGGCTCATCGAGCCTTGCAGACCTTTGTCCGCCATATCCGAAAACGGATTGAGCCAGACTTCAAAACGTGTTCGTACATGCGGAAACGCAACGTAGAATACTGCAACCGCGCCTGCACCCAGTCCCAGAATCGGCGCAAAGTACCACAGGCGCATGCCGCCTGCCAGCAGGATGATAACGCCGATACCGCAGATGATTACCATCGCCGAGGTATGCGGCTCCAGGTACAGCAGACCGATGTACATCGCCAGCAGCAGACCGTACGGCTGCACCATGGTCTTGACGCTGCGCACGCTCTTCGGGTCACGCGCCACCCAGTAGGAAAAGCAGATGATAACCGTCAACTTTGCGATCTCGGACGGCTGAAAGCCGAACAGCCAGCGGCGTGCATTATTGATCGATGTGCCGATGCCCGGTATCGCAACCAGAATCAGCAGCGCGACCGATATCCACATGATGATGTTGTGAATGCCCGCGTACATGCGGTACGGAAACTTGGAAAGTGCGATCATAGCCGCAAGACCGATCGCGGCGAAAATGCCCTGACGCATGATAAAGTATGTCGCACTGCCCTTGTAGAACATCGCGTTGGTATAGCTTGCCGAGAACAGCGCGATCAGACCGGTGATCAGCAGCAGCAGCACCGAGAAGAACACACCGGTATCCCAGATGTGCGCCTTCATGCTGCGCATGCGTCTGCGCTTCGGCTTTGCGGTGCCGGTACGGTAACGCTCCTGCGGCACCGGCTCCCGTGAAGGACGCGCCGGTTTGCCGCTCGGCGCATTCCGCGGCATGGGACGGCGCGACGCCGGCCGGTACTGCGGATTCGTCTTTCCAGTTGTCGAAGCCATAGGGTTACCTCCGAATTACGAATTAAAACAGCGGTGCGAGTGCCACATGGTAGGCCAGCAGGCACAGCACAACCGTGATGCCGGTGAATACCAGCACGATTTTCTTCTCGCCCCAGCCGCACATTTCAAAGTGGTGGTGGATCGGCGCCATCTTGAACAGGCGCTTGCCGTGGGTCGCCTTGAAGTAGGTGACCTGCAGGATAACGGACAGCGTTTCGATGATGTAGATCAGGCCGACCAGCAGCAGGATGAGCGGCATTTCACACGCAAATGCCAGACCCGCAACCGCACCGCCGAGGAACAGTGAGCCGGTATCGCCCATGAACACCTTAGCCGGGTTGAAGTTATAGCGCAGAAAGCCCAGCAGCGCACCCGCGAGTGCCGCCGAAAAGATCACAACGCCCATGTCTCCGCGGCGGAAGCCGACGAACACGAAGAAGATGGCAACCGGCAGCGTAACGCTTGCCGCCAGACCGTCGATGCCGTCGGTCAGATTGACGGCGTTGTCCGCGCCGACGATAACGAACGCCGCGAACACGATATACAGCGGCCACGGCCAGCTGAACGAAATGCCTGTGAACGGAATCCACAGCTGCGGCAGACCGCTCGACCCCAGGAACAGTACGAGGATGAACACGCCCGCGACCAGAATCTGGAGCACCAGCTTCTGCTTCGGGGTCAGACCTGCGTTTTCCTTTTTCTTGATCTTAGCGTAGTCATCGACCAGACCGACCGCACCGTAGGCCACGGCAAGGCCGAGCACCGCAAGCGACGAGACCGAAATCTCACCCATCACGATATTGCCGATAATGACTGCCGCCGCAATACCGATAATGAACATAAATCCGCCCATTGTCGGGATATTCTGTTTGTTCATGTGCCATTTCGGTCCGATTTCGAGAATCTTCTGACCGAATTTCATTTTTCGCAGATAATTGATGACCGCCGGACCGATAGCCAGTGTAATCACCAGTGCGATCGCGAAAACAAGCACAGCCTGTTTCATGCTTCAACTTCCTCCCCTAAAAACATTGCAAGTGCGCGTTCCATGCGCATGCCGCGGCTGCCCTTGAACAGCAGCGCGTCTCCTTTTTTCGCGTCCTCGCGCAGTGCCGCGACAAGCGCGGTCTGGTCGTCGAACGCATACGCATGCTCCATGCCCTTCTCCCTGGCACCGGCTACCATGGCCGCTGCATCCGGACCGTAGGCGTACAGGGCGTCCGCGTATTGCGCCGCCGCACGACCGGCACGGCGATGACCTTCCTCGGCGTAATCGCCAAGCTCAAGCATCGAGCCGAGAACCGCAAACCGGCGTCCGTCCCCGGCCATGCCGCCGAGCACGGATAGCGTAGCTTCCATCGCATCCGGACTTGCGTTGTAGCAGTCCGCATAGATTTGGTAGCCATCCTGCTCATAGATGTTCTGGCGCATGCCGCTCGCCTGATAGCTGACAAGTCCCTGCGCGATCAGCTCGGGTGTTTCACCGAGCAGCAGACCGACGGCTGCCGCCGCCAGTGCATTGAGCACGTTATGCTTGCCCGGAATACTCAGCTTCGCGGTGAATTTCTCTCCGACCGGCAGGTGCGCCGCGGCAAGACCGTTATTTACTATATCAAATGTACCGTCGCTGTGCAAGTCCGCAGTAAGGTCGCAGGCGGAATTTTCGATGCCATAAGTTACCACCTTGCAGCCGAGGCTCTCGCGTTTGTCCCACAGAAGCGGCTCATCGCCGCAGAGAACAGCTGCGCCGCCCTCCTGCAGACCCTCGAGAATCTCCAGTTTGGCCTTGCAGATGCCCTCACGCGAGCCGAGAAACTCGATATGCGAGGTGCCGATGTTGGTGATAACCGCCAGATTCGGCTTGGCAGCCGCCGTCATGCGGGAAAGCTCACCGAAATGATTCATGCCCATCTCTGCTACCAGCACTTCGGTATCCCGGGTCATACGCATGAGCGTCAGCGGCAGACCGATCTCATTGTTCAGGTTGCCTTCTGTCTTCTGTGCGCGGAAGCCCTGCAAGAGAACGGCATACAGCAGCTCCTTGGTGGTGGTCTTGCCGACCGAGCCGGTCACGCCGACGACCTTGCCGCCGCACATCGTGCGGTAGCCGCCCGCGAGGTCGAGCAGCGCCTGCGAGGTGTTCTCAACGTACAGCGCCGGCACCGGATATTCCTCGTTTTCTCGATGGCTCATCACGGCCGCCGCGCCGTTCTCGATGGCCTTGCCGATGAAATCGTGCGCGTCAAACCGCTCGCCCTTGATCGGCAGGAACAGCGCCTCCGGCGGGATCTGCCGCGAATCGGTCGTGACCGCCGTCAGAGCCGCCTCACCCTTCACTTCGCCGTGTGTCCATTCCGCCGCCTGCGCTAATGTAAATCGTTCCATGCCGTTTCCCCCAATAATTATCAAATCTCGCCGCTGCTTGCAGCGGCTTACATTAAGACAGGTTTTCCTTTCGGAAAACCGTGTCTTTGTTCCCGTCCGCAGACGACCATGTGCTTGCACATGGTATTCAATTAGAAATTGCCTGCAATTTCATAAAAACCGGGAGCATGTATCTCGGTTTTTATTCCCCGACCCAGCCGCCTTGGGGCGCAGCGCGGCAGCAAAGCCGCGCAAGGATAGCGCCGAGCGTCATTCGGGTTTCGGAGAACGGTTTCCTTAGGAACCGTTCTCCGTAGATAGGGGACTTTTAAAGTCCCCTATCACGCGAAATATTCCGCTACAATCTCGCGTTCATCCATGTGGTGCTTCACATGGTTTACTTCCTGATAGGTCTCATGTCCCTTGCCCATCAGCACGATGATATCGTCCTTCTGTGCGTGTGCAAGTGCCCAGTGGATCGCCTCCGGACGATCGACAATGACCTGCATCGGCGTATCCGAATCCTTCATGCCCTCGAGAATATCATCGATGATGGCCTTCGGCTCCTCGGTGCGCGGATTATCGCTCGTTACAACGCAGAAGTCCGCGAGATCCGCCGCAATTTTACCCATCTTCGGGCGCTTGGTGCGGTCACGATCGCCGCCGCAGCCGAACAGAGCAACGACACGGCCCTTTGCAAAGCCGCGAACGGCCTTGAGCACGTTCTCCACGCCGTCCGGCGAGTGTGCATAGTCGATGAGCACGGTGTAATCCGTATCGGTCGGCACGACCTCAACACGGCCCTTGACGCCGGTTGCAGTTGCCATGGACTTCGCCGCATCCGCAAGCGGCATGCCGAGCTGCAGCACGATGCCGAGCGCGGTCAATGCATTCTCGACCGAGAAATGACCCGGAATCGGCAGCTTGACGTCTGCCTTTTCGCCCTGATACTGTGCGGTGAACTCCACGCCGTCCGCGTGCAGCTGCAGGTCGGTCGCTTCGAGATCGGCCTCCGGCTTGCCGCAGGAGAACGTCATGCACGGGCACTTTGCGTCCGCGAGCATCTTCTCCGCCGCAGCATCATCCAGATTGATAACGCCCTTCTTGCTGATGGAGAACAGCAGCGCCTTTGCCTTGCGGTACTCCTCCATGGTCTTGTGGAAATCGAGGTGATCCTGCGTCAGATTGGTGAACGCGCCTACCGCAAACGGAATGCCGTGTACGCGGTCAAGCACCAGGGAGTGCGAGGAAACCTCCATGATCACATGCGTGCAGCCTGCGTCTCTCATGCGGGCAAACAGTGCGTGCAGCTCGTAGGATTCCGGCGTGGTGCGCTCGGTTTCGATCACTTCATCACCGATGAGGTTCTGGTTGGTGCCGATCAGACCCACCTTGTGGCCTGCGTCCTCAAGCATGTGCTTGACGAGGTAGGTCGTGGTGGTCTTGCCGTTGGTGCCGGTCACACCGAGCATGACCATGCTCTCTGCCGGATGACCGAAGCGGTTTGCCGCAATCTCAGCCAGCGCGATACGAGAATTCTCCACAACGACTGCGGGGACGCCCTCCGGCGCCTCCTCGCAGACAACGGCTGCCGCGCCCTGCTCCATCGCCTTGGCGATGTACTTGTGGCCGTCGGTCGCGTAGCCGCGGATGGCTACAAACAGGTCGCCCGGCTGTACCGCGCGGGAGTCGTAACGCACTTCCTTGATCTCGATATCCTGTGCGGCAGTGCTGTTTTTCACTGCTACACCCTTCAAAAGTTCCTGTAATTTCATAATTTCCTCCTATCGATCGTTGACCGTCGTTGTATCAGAAAATTCTACCGTGACAACCGCACCGAGGCTTACCTTGGTACCGGCCTCCGGACTCTGCTTGGTCGCGGTAGTATCGCCTGTGATCTGCGCGGACGAAACACCCTTCTGCTTGAGGTACAGACCGTACTCCTCCAGCGTATCGCGGCACTCATCCGGCGACATGCCGGACAGATTAGGCACTTCAACGGCCTCAGTCGGCTTTTCCTCGCCCATGTAGACGATAACCTTGCCGCTGGCCGCAATGCGCATGCCTGCATTCGGCACCTGATCGGTGACGGTATCGCCGTCGCCCTTGATGATGCAGTCAAAGCCTGCGTCGGACAGCGTGGAAATCGCATCGTCGCGCGTCTTGCCGGATACACTCGGCACGGTCAGCTCGCGGCGGTCGCTCTCGCTGTCGTCATAGACCGGCGTAATGCCGATATACGGCAGCACATCCTCCATGATGCGGCCGACAACCGGAGCGGCGATCGTACCGCCGGCATGCGTTGCGGATTCCGGCAGGTCGTTGATGGCGACCAGAACCGCGATCTGCGGGTCGTCCATCGGCGCTACGCCGATGAAGGAGGCCGTGTAGCGGTCCTCGGTATCGAGCACCTTGCCGTCACTGTCGTACTCGGGCAGGATCTCGGACGTTGCGGTCTTGCCGCCGATGCGGTAGCCCGAAACATAGGCATTCTTGCCGGTGCCGTTGGCTACGACCTGCTCCATCGCCTCGCGCATATATGCGGAGGTGTCCTCGGAAACGACCTGACGGACGATTTCGGTTTCGTTGGTGGACTTGACCGAGCCGTCGCCGTTCAAGACTTCCTTGACGACATACGGCTTTTTCAGCTTGCCGTCGTCCACGATGGCGCAGACCATGTTGATCATCTGGATCGGCGTTACCGTGAAGCGCTGGCCGAACGATGCCGTCGCCAGTGCGACCTCGTTCCAGTCGCTGACCACATCGGTCTGGTGGAACTGGCCCTTGCCCTCGCCGGGCAGGTCGATGCCGGTCTTTTCGGTCAGGCCGAACGCCTTGTAAAAGTCATAGAAACGCTCCATGCCCACGCTCTGCGCGATCTGCATCATCGCCACGTTGCAGGAATTCATCAGGGCTTCGGTCAGCGTCTGCATGCCGTGGCCGCTTGTGTTTGCACACTTGATCTCCCAGTTCTCCACCTGCAGGGAGCCGCCGCAGTAGTAGGTGTCCTCGGCATGGGTAGCACCCAGATCATACGCGGTGGAGACCGTCATCAGCTTGAAGGTGGAGCCCGGCTCGTAGTTATCCGCGATAACCGGATTGCGCCATGTTTTCATCAGGATATTCACGCGGGCGCTGCCCAGCGCATCTACCAGATCGGAATTGTCATGAATCGCCTCCGGCAGATTGTCCAGACCGCCTTCCGTATACCATGCATCCGGAATTTCGACCTTGACGTTCTCTTCCTTGAGGATTTTTGCAACATTTTTCTTGAGTTCGTTGATATACTTTTCGCTCGTCAGCTTGTAGGCATCATTCGGATCAAAGTCCGGCAGGTTGGCCATTGCCAGTACCTCACCGGTCTTGACGTTCATGACGATGCCGGAAACGCCGTCGCGCGCCTCCGGATTGTCGGCAAGTGCGGTCTCGAGGTGCTTTTCCAGATAGTTCTGGATATCGCTGTCGATGGTCAGCACAAGAGAGTTGCCGTCGGTCGCCGGAATGTACTGCTGGGTTTCCGGCATAATGTCCTTATTCTGTGCATTCTGCACGCGGACCAGTCGTCCGGCGGTGCCGGCCAGTTCATCGTTGTACTCGGATTCCAGACCGTATGCGCCGTTGTTGTCGCTGCCGACGTATCCCAGCACCGCAGACAGGAAGGCGCCGTGCTGATAGTACCGCTTGGTATCCGGCTCGGAGTAGACGCCGGTGCAGTCTGCCGCTTCGAGCTTCTCATCCAGCTCCTTGGATACGTCCTTATCGACCTTCTGCGCGATAATTTCGTACTGCGAGTTCGTCTTCTGGATCTTCTCCATCACGGTATCGTAATCAACAGCCAGCGTTTCGGACAGGATGGTCGCAAGCGTCTGCTGCTGACTTTCCGCCGTGATGCCCTTCTTGACCTTGCTCTCGTCCACAACGGCCTTCGGATCGACCGTAATGCGCTCTACGGCGGCGGATTCAGCCAGAACCTGCATATTCGCGTCGTAGATCTTGCCGCGGTTGGGCGTGATGAACGTGTCGCGCGTCTGCAGCGCCGTCGCCTGCTGCACATAGAAATCGTGATTGAATACCTGCATATACAGCAGCCGCACGCCTACCAGCCCGAAACCGATCAGTGCAAACAGCACGGTCAGCCCGCGGATACGCGTGCGCATTTGATGGTTGGGTCCCTTAACTGCCATTTAGTCAGCCTCCATATTGTTCCTGAAAAAGCGTAAGGAGTCAGAAGTTATCCACCTCTCACTCCCCTGTACGCATTGTATTCAACTGCTTATCGGATATATTCCACAAGTGCGGAAAAGCGCGCTGCCAATGCGCTCCACAGACCGCGCAGCGTCATGCTGTCGTCTGCAACGGTGACAAGATCCGGATTGGTCAGCTCCACATATTCGATCTGCGAATTGTCCAGCTTTATCATTCCGAGCGTGTCCGTGGCGTACTGCTCTACCTCATCCATGTTCATGCTGTTCATCTGCTTGGTCGTCAGAGAAACATTCTCCGACTGCAGCTCGCTGAGCAGGTCGCTCTGCTCACTCGCTTCTGCGGTAAGCTGGGTCAGCTGCATCTGGCAGAACAGGATAAACGCCGCCGTGATCGCCACCAGAAAAATGCACGGGTACACGCCCTGCATCACAGCAGGCTTGCGGCGGTGCTTCTTTTTCTTGACCGGTGCTGCCGCTACCTGCAGATGGCGTTTCGGCTGTACCTCACGCTGTGCAGGAACCTGATCTTCATATTTTCTTGCCGCGTTGTTCCTGCCAGAAGCCATCTTGCGCTTTCCTTTCTTTTGAATTTGCTTTTTCGGTTTAGATTTTTTCACAAACCCGGAGCTTCGCGCTTCGGGCGCGCGGATTCTCCTCAATTTCCCTTTCGTCCGGCAGAATCGGCTTGCGCGGCGTCAGCCGAACCTTCGGCTTTTTGCCGCAGATGCATACCGGAAAGTCCTTCGGACAGGTGCAGCCCTGTGCCGCCTGCTGAAAAGCCGCCTTGACGATGCGGTCCTCCAGGCTGTGGAAGGTGATGACCGCCAGTCTGCCGCCCGGATTGAGACAGTCGATGGCTTTTTCCATCGCTTCCCGCACGGCACCCAGCTCATCGTTTACCGCAATGCGGATCGCCTGAAAGCTGCGCTTCGCCGGATGCTGCTTTTCGCGCAGTGCTTTCGCGGGCATGGCGCCCTTGATCACACGGACAAGCTCCAACGTGGTCTCAATCGGCTTGTCTGCGCGTTCGCGCTCGATCGCCGCTGCGATCAGCGGTGCGTAGCGCTCCTCGCCGTACTCAAACAGAATGCGGCGGATCTCCTCGCGGCTCCAGCCGTTTACCACATCATACGCGGTCAGCTTCTGCTGCCGGTCCATGCGCATATCGAGCGGCGCATCCTGCATATAGGAAAAACCGCGCTCGGCATGGTCCAGCTGCGGAGAGGAAACGCCGAGGTCGAACAGAATGCCGTCCGCACCAGCAAGTCCCTGCCCTTCGAGCACCTTGTCGATATCGCGGAAGTCGCTCTTGACCGGTGTGACACGCTGCCATACATCCTTGAGGCGGTCCTTCGCGTTTTCGAGTGCTTCGTCATCTCTGTCAATACAGATCAAACGGCCGGTATCATGCAAACGCTCCGCAATGCGGAGCGAGTGACCGGCGCCGCCGGTCGTGGCGTCCACATAAACGCCATCCGGCTTGATCTGCAGAGCCTCAAGGCAAGGCTCAAGCAAAATGGATACATGATGAAATTCCATAGTTCCCTGCCCTTTTGTTAAAAATCAATATCTTCTACGTCCGCGGCAACAACCTCCGCGTCGATCTCGTCATTGTAAGCGCGCCACTTGTCGCTGTTCCAGATTTCCGCGTGGTCGAGCTGACCGATCACGGTAACATCCTTCTGCAGCTCCGCAAAGGTACGCAGATTTGCGGGAATGAGGATGCGGCCCTGTGCGTCGAGCTGTGCATCGAACGCATTGGCGAAGTAGTAGCGCTTGACGCGTCTTGCCTTTTCGCCGTTGCCGAGCGTGCGGATCTTGTCCTCCAGACGCTTCCATTCCGCTTCCGGATAGACGGACAGACAGCCATCGAGGCCCTTGGTGACCGTGAAGTGCTCGCCGAGCTCCTCGCGCAGCTTGGCCGGCATTGCCAGACGACCCTTAGCGTCTATGGAATGCTTGTATTCGCCCTTCACTCATTCACACCTGCCCTTCCGCTTTGGTGGAATTTGTGACACTTTACCCCACATCTCTCCACCTTGATTTTATTATAGCGGTACGGAGAATAGATTGCAAGATATTTTTTGCATTATTGCACGAAAAATTCGGGCGTTTTTCTTGCAAATTTTATAGTTTTCGCAATTTTTGCGAACAGTTGTTCGATTGTATTCGTGTGCGGTGTTTTCCTGCATTTTACTGTGAAGTGGAGAGTTATCCCAAAGTTTATCCACAGAGTGTGTATTTTTGTGCAATTTCAGCCGGACATTTTTCAGCCCGGTGGCGCAAAGTGGGTGTGAGGTTCTCTTTTTCGGCGCCAGTGGTGAGGAGTGGGTGAGGTGGTGGTGCAGACAAGGTGACGGCTGTTATCAAATAAAATTCGCAGGTGCCGTCCGCAACAACGCGTAAGCGAATTGTGCGGCACTGTCATGCCGCACCCAGCGTAGAGTTGCCGATATGTGTAGCAGTACGCTGTCTGTGAACTGCAAATTTTTCACGAAAGGCACGCAACGGTAACCCAACTGCCGTTCCTCTATTTCGCAGCGGTCGCCGCTCTCTGGTTTGCGCCAGACTCTCTTAGGAAAGGGGGGATTTACAAGAGGGTGGAAACCTTGGTGTCTACCCTCTTGTGCGCCCGCCGCGCAGGCAAGAACCGTTCGCCTATCCGGCGAAAAACTCCCGCCCGTTAGAAACGAACACGCTCACGCAGTTCGTGTCTCCCAGTCACCCTGTGCCGAGAAAGGCTGCGCAGAATTCCCGTTGTGCCGGTACCGCAAAGAACACGAAAAAGCAGCCACCCGAAGGTGACTGCCTGCATTTCGGTTTTACTTTGCGATGCTCTTGAAGCGCTGGCGTGCCTTGCGGACCTCCTCCAGACCGAGAGCTACTGCCTCCTCGGTACGCTTGAGGGTATCCTCACAGTACTCATTTGCCACGCGGCGCAGCTCACGAGCCTGAATCTCGGCATTGCCCTGTACTTCCTTGGCCTTGCGGCGTGCCGCTACGACAATCTCGGTCTCGGAGACCATCTGGCGTGCATCCTCCTCAGCCTGACGGCGGATCGCCTCAGCCTCGCGCTTGCCGGATGCCAACATCTCACTGCGCTTTGCAACAATTTCCTGTGCCTGCTGCAGATCGTTCGGCAGAGCCTCACGCAGCTCGTCCAGCATATCCAGCATGTGGTCACGCTCTACGATGCACTTCTCACCTGCCAGCGGAATGCCCTTTGCGTCCTGCACCATATCATACATGCGGTTAATGAGTTCCTCTAAAGTTGCCATTTTTACTCTCCCTTTCTAATTCGGCGCACAATGTCCTGCATAATCCCCTCGGGAACAAAATCGGCGACACCGCCGCCGTGTACCGCAATATCCTTCACGATCGAGGAAGAGAGGTACATATATTCCGCACTTGTCATCAAAAACACGGTATCCAGCTCAGGGTTGAGCTTGCGGTTGGCAAGTGCCATTTGGAATTCGTATTCAAAATCCGAAACCGCACGCAGACCCTTTACGATGGCGCATGCGTTTTTCTGCTTGGCGTAGTCCGCCAGCAGGCCGTCGAAGGATTCCACCTCGACGTTTGGCAGGTCAGCCGTTGTCCGCTTCAAGAATTCCACACGTTCCTCGGCGGTAAAAGCGGGTTTTTTGTTCTGGTTGTGCATTACCGCAACGATCAGCCGGTCAAACATGATCGACGCACGGCGGATGATATCCAGATGTCCCAGTGTGACAGGGTCAAAGCTGCCCGGATAAATCGCAATTTTCATTTATTTCATTCCGTTTCGCCACTCTGCCGCTGCAGAATGGTAATCATGGTAGCGCCGTAGCGGCGTTCCCGCACGACCGCGAAGCCGTGGGAGAATCTGTCCTCTACTGCACTTTCGCATATTATTATACCATTTACAGAGAGAATGTCAAACGTTTCTATCTGTTTCAGCGCATTTTCTAAGATCACGCCGCCGTACGGAGGATCGAGGAAGATCACGTCGTACCGTTCCCTGCCTGCTTTGGAAACAAATTCCGCTGCCTCCGTGCGGTGGAGCGCCGCCTTATCCTTCACACGCGCACTTTCGACGTTTTTGCTCACGATGCCGTAAGCTGTCTTGTTGTGCTCGACAAAATCGCAGTGAGCAGCGCCGCGCGAGAGCGCCTCAATGCCAAGCTGACCGGTGCCCGCAAACAGGTCGAGCACCTCGGCACCGCGCACATGATCCTGTATCAGATTGAATACGTTTTCTTTTACCCGATCGGTGGTCGGGCGGGTGTTCATGCCGGGCACGGGCTGCAATTTACAGCCCCGCGCAGTTCCGGATACAACTCTCATGGTAGCCTCCTGCTGAAATCTAACTGTTTGAAAATTAGGAATTAGGAATTAGTAATTACTCATTATGAAAAAATTCGTATACGCTCTGTGCCGCATTCCTCGGCAGAATCCTCGCCAGCTCCTGCTCGGACGCCTGCTTGATATTCTCAATGCTGCCGAAGTGCTTGAGCAGGTCGGTTCTGCGCTTATCGCCCACGCCCGGGATTTTATCCAGTGTGGAGCCGCGCACCTTTTTGCCGCCCAGCTTGCGGTTATACTCGATGGCGAACCGATGGACCTCCTCCTGCATGCGGCCGATGAGCGCAAACAGCGCCGGAGTCGCCGAGATGCCGAACTCACGGCCGTCCGGCGCAACGAGGGCGCGGGTACGGTGGCGGTCGTCCTTGACCATACCGAAGCACGGAACTGACAGCCCGAACGAGTCGAGCACCTCCTTGCAGACGTGCACATGACCCAGACCGCCGTCGATCATGAACGCGTTCGGCAGCGGCGCAAACTTCTCGTCGCCGTCCACATAGCGCTGCACGCGGCGCGTGAGCATTTCGCGCATGGAGGCGTAGTCGTCCTGTCCGTTGGCGGCACACGCAATCTTAAACTTGCGGTAATCGCTCTTTTTCGGCTGACCCTCGACAAACACGATCATCGAGCCGACCGTATCCTGTCCGGCGAAGTTGGAAATGTCGTAGGCTTCCAGCCGAAGCGGCAATGCCGCCATTCCGGTGACATTCTGCAGCAGTTCAAGCGATTTATGCCGTCTCTCGGACTGCTTCTCTCTGCGTTCGATCTCCTCGAAGGCGTTTTTCTCCGCGAGGCGGGTCAGCACCCGGCGTTCGCCGCGCTGCGGCACGGCCAGCTCGACCTTGCGCTCTGCGATGGATGAAAGGTACTCGCCCACGGCGTCCTGCTCCTCGATTTCATGCGAGAGCAAAACGGTTTTCGCCACCGCATTGCGCTGCGCATAATACTGCTTGATGAACGAGGAAAGCACCTCGGCAGGGTCGCTCTCGGTGACGTGGAAGAACGTGTATTCCTTATCCTGCAGCGTGCCGGCGCTGTAATGCAGCACGCAGACGCACGCGCGGGTCTGTCCCTGCACAAAGGCGATAACGTCCAGCTCTGCGAACGCACCGGCAACCACATGCTGCCTGGTGCCCAGCTTCTGGATGGCCCGCAGACGGTCGCGCAGCACGGCGGCCCGCTCGAACTGGAGCTCTTCGGCGGCTTCGTTCATCTTCTCGGTGAGTTCACGCTCGAGCTTTTTTGCGTCGCCCTCGAACAGCGAGATCGCCTGTTCGATCAGCGCGTGATACTCCTCCGGACTGACCTTGCCGGTGCATGGCGCACAGCAGCGGCCGAGGTGCAGATTCAGGCACGGCCGGTCCTTGCCGATGTCCCGCGGGAAGGAACGCGCACAGCTTTTGAGGTGCAGTGCTTCTCCGATCGTATCAATCGCTCGTCTTGCCGCACCGCGGCCCATGTACGGACCGAAGTACCGCGCTCCGTCATGTGCAGGCTTGGAGACAATTTTGAAATCCGGGTAGGGCAGCGTGGTGTCCAGCCGCACATAGGGATAGCCTTTGTCGTCCTTGAGCAGAATGTTGTACTTCGGCTTGTACTTCTTTATCATCGAGTTTTCGAGCACGAGCGCTTCAAACTCGCTGTCCGTGACGATGATATCGAAGTCGTCGATATGGCTGACCAACTGGCGCGTCTTGGCGTTCAGCCGTTCGGGCGGCTGGAAGTAGTTGGACACGCGGTTCTTCAGCAGCTTGGCCTTGCCGACGTAAATCACCTTGCCGGTCTTATCCTTGTGCATGTAAACGCCGGGCTGCATGGGCAGCTTGCGCACGCGCTCCTTCAGCTGTTCTCTTGTCATGCGAACTGCCCTCCTTCCCTCAATCGTCATTTGCAAAAATAAAAGCGCCGATCAAAACAACCGGCGCTTTTCCCTCAGGACGCGATAACTTAGTCAGTAAAATTGGATGTGATAAGCTCAACCAGTGCGGAAACAGCCTCTTCCTCATCCGGGCCATCAGCGATCAGGTTGATGGTAGTGCCCTTGGTGATACCCAGGGACAGAATGCCGAGCAGGCTCTTCGCGTTTACGCGGCGCTCTTCCTTTTCTACCAGGATGGTAGACTTGAACTCATTTGCCTTCTGAATGAAAAAAGTTGCCGGGCGGGCATATAAGCCTACCTGATTGGTAACCTGTACCTCTTTTGAATACATATCTGCATCGCTCCTATTTCTTCAAATCCGTTGTATATAGTCTATCGCTTTTTTGCATTTTCGTCAAGGCTTATTTCCATATGTGTCCTTTGCTTTTTAGATGAATTTTTCAAAAAACGTACTAATTTATAGGGCATTATGCCCTATTCACCGGTTTTTGATTCCTGAAACAGGCATTTTTAGGGCAATACCACATAATTCATTAAAAGAAATCTATGCGTAAACTGTGCGGGATTTCCTCAACGCAATTCGACGATTGTTACGCCCTGCTCTCCTTCACCGTAAACACCGCTGCGGACGCTCTTGACGCGCTTGTTTTTCCGCAGATGCTGCTGCACAGCCGTGCGGAGCACGCCGGTTCCCTTGCCGTGGATGACCGTGACAGACGGCAGTCCGGCCATGATGGCGCGCGACAGGAAGTTGTCCACCTCAAAGAGAGCCTCCTCGGCGCTCATGCCGCGCACATCAACCTCGCTTTCCGCCGAGCGGATGTTAAGTTCTCTGCGCGGAGCGTCACGCCGCGGCTGCGGCTTGGGCTTAGGCGCGTTCTTCTTCTCCTCGACGAGGCGCAGCTCGTTCTCCTTGACCGTCATCTTCATCGGGCCGGCCTGCACCTGCACGCCGCCGTCCCTGTCCGCCGGAGCGAGCACGGTCGCAATGACGCCGCCGACGTTGAGCAGGCGCACACGGTCGCCCTTCTGCACCGAACGAATCTCGTCAGCCTCGACAACGCGCTTCTGGATGCCGCGGCGCTGTTCGTTCTCGGTTTGGGTGATGACACCGCGCAGCGCCGCCTTGGCTGCCGCGAGGTTCTGGTCGGCGTTCTTCTTCTGCGCCTTCTTTTTGAGCGTTTCCAGCTCGTCAAACACGGTTTCCGCCGTCATGCGGGCGTTTTTGAGGATGTTGTCCGCCTGTCCGCGGGCGCTCTCCATCATCTTGTCCACACGGTCCTCGGCAGCATCGCGCTCGGCACGCATCTTGTCGCGCTCGGACTGCGCCGCAGAGCGCATCCGCTGCGCTTCTTCCTTCATCTGCTCGACACGGCGGCGTTCGCGCTCCAGTTCCGCCAGAACGTCCTCGAAGCGGGCGTCCTCAGTGGAGACCTGCTCCTTCGCACGCTCGATGATGGTCGGCTGCAGACCCAGACGAGCCGCAATCGCGAACGCATTCGACTTGCCCGGAATGCCGGTCAGCAGACGGTAGGTCGGCTGCAGGGATTTGACGTCAAACTCGCAGGAGGCGTTCTCAACGCCGTCCGTGGTCAGCGCGAACGTTTTCAGCTCGGCATAGTGGGTCGTAGCAGCTACGCAGGCGCCCATCTGGCGGGCATAGCCGATGACAGCGACAGCCAGCGCCGCGCCCTCGACCGGATCAGTGCCCGCACCCAATTCGTCGAACAGCACGAGGTCGCCCTGCCCGCAGCAGTCCATGATGGACACGATGGTCTTCATGTGCGCGGAGAACGTGGACAGGCTCTGCTCGATGCTCTGCTCGTCACCGATATCGGCGTAAACATGCTCAAACAGGCCGATTTCCGACTGCTCGTTCGCCGGGATATGCAGGCCGCTGGCAGCCATGAGCGACAGCAGACCGAGGGTTTTGAGCGAAACCGTCTTGCCGCCGGTGTTCGGGCCGGTGATGACGAGCGTGTCGTAATCATAACCGATGGCGATGTCGATAGGCACCGCCTTGTCCTTATCGAGCAGCGGATGGCGCGCGCGAAGCAGCTTGCAGCGGCTGCCGTCCTCAACAAGCACAGGCGCACAGGCGTTCATGTCGAACGACAGCTTGGCACGCGCAAAGATGAAGTCCAGCGTGGTCAGCGCATCGTAGTCCTGCTCGATGGCGCCCTTGTACATGGACACGCGCGACGACAGCTCCGCGAGGATGCGTTCGATCTCGTTTTCCTCTCGGCCTTCGAGCACCTTGATCTGGTTGTTGATCTCCACGACCTGCTGCGGCTCGACGAACACGGTCGCACCGGTGGATGAGGTATCATGCACCAAACCGGGCACATCACCGCGGTGCTCCACCTTGACCGGCACAACGAAGCGGCCGTTTCTCTGGGTGATGATATTCTCCTGCAGGTACTTGGAGCGCTCACCGGAAATCATGCGGTTGAGCGTTTCGCGCACCTTGCCGGACACGCGGCGCAGCTCACGGCGGATGCTCAGCAGCTCGGGAGACGCACCGTCCGCGATCTCCTCCTCGGAGATGATGGCGGTCGTAATGGATTCCTCCAGGTCGCGGTTGCCGGAGAGCAGACCGAAAATGGGTGTGAGCGTGGTCTTGGTTTCGTGCTCGGCATCGTACAGCAGGGCACGGCGCGCGGTCTGCAGCAGACTTGCCACAGCCAGCAGCTCGCGCGGATTGAGCGTGCCGCCGCGGTCCGCGCGGGACAGGATCGCGCCGACCTCTCGGATGCCGCCAAAGGCAGGGCTGCCCTGCCGAACCATCAGGTCCTTCGCGTCCGTGGTCTGCTGCAGCCACAGCTCGGCCTGCTCGTGGTCGTCCAGCGGACGAAGCGCGCGGCATTTCTCCTTTGCCGCCTGCGATGCCGCCTGTCCGGCCAGTTTTTCCAGTATTTCGTAGTATTCCAGTGTTTTAAGGGATTTTTCGCCTAATTTGTTCATTTCAAATCCTCTCAATTATAATTTAGGAATTATTTCAACCTATTGCGCAGGGTTTCGTTGATGGATTACCAATATACATTCACACACCCACGCAACCCTACGACATTTCTATACGTTTACCCCATCCAAACCAGTACCGCCATGACCGCCAGCGACACGATGACAAGCACCATATTCCCGCGCCAGATGCGCAGCAGCGCCGCACCGGTTTCGCCGCTTTCCTCGGCGGTGTACTGCCACTGTTTTCTCCGGCCGGGGTTCCAGCACCAGATAAAGCCGAACTCGGCGGCAATGCGCTGATAGTCCTCATTCGGCAGATTGGCCTTACAGTCGTTCAGGAAGCACCGTCCCAGCCACAGCATATATCCGACGGCGCACAGTACACCAAGCGGCAGCACGAGCATCTTTGCGCTCGGTATGAGCCAGTACAAGGCGATCGCACAGACGTCTGTAAGAATCAGATTTCTCGTTACCTTCCACATGGAGACTGCTTTACGATCCATACTGCTGCTCCTTTCTGTCACCCGTTTATTGGGATAGATGAGTATTCGTGTAGAAATGCGTAGAATGTCGTAGAAGAATACACTATTATTCTAAATATTGTATATTTCTCTACGTGTTTATATACCATCACTTCATCGGCGCCTGCAGCGACCGATAAAACTGCAGACTCTCAAACCCGCGTCCGAGGTGGTACTTCACATACTCCTCGGCCATGCCGCAGAACTGCTCTCTGGCGGGTCCGCTGAGTGCGAACGCATACACCTTGTGCGGCTCGGCTGTCAGCACATGAAGCATTGCCCGCAGGGTACTGTCCACAAGCTGTGCATAACCGCCGACACGCTTCGCGCACTTTGCGTCCGCGGCTGTGCCCGCCCGAACGGAAAAGCACACCGGCGGATTCTCTATCACCTCGCCGCACACGCCGCACGAGGTTAAATCCGGCGCATAGCCGCTCTCGGCCATAATGCGCCACTCGAACGCCGCCTTGACAAGCTCCGGGTCGCGTTTGCCGCCCTCGAGTGCATACAGCGCGTACAGCAGCAGACGGCACAGTGCCGGATTGTCGAAATCCGGCACTGTCAGAGCGGTTGTCAGCTCGTTTAAGTAGCACGACAGCGCATATTTTTCAATATCGCCTGCCAGCGCGAAGAATGAGTGCACAAGGTCGGCGTCTCTTAACGTGTACCTACCGCCTCTGTCCGACAGAATGAACTCCGAGTAGCACAGCTGCCGCGCCGCCGGATTCTGCTTTTTGCCGCGCCGCGCGTTCTTGCACAGGATTTCAATCCTGCGGCCGTCCTCGGTCAATGCGGTCAGATAGCGGTCAAAGTCACCGAAATCCACCTCGCGCAGACCGAGTGCCCGCAGCTTGACCTCGGCCATTTACTGATCCTCGTAGCCGAAGTTGCGCATCTGGTACTGGTTGTTGCGCCAGCCCTCCTTGACCTTGACCCACAGCTCAAGGAATACCTTGGCATCCAGCATGCGCTCGATGTCGGCACGCGCCTGCTGGCCGATTTCTTTCAGCATCGCGCCGCGCTTGCCGATGATAATGCCCTTGTGGCTGGCCTTCTCGCAGTAGATCACCGCGTTGATCTCCACCAGACCGTCCTCGCGCTCGTTCCAGCGCTCAATGCCGACGGCTACACCGTGCGGAACCTCGCGGTCGAGCAGGCGTAGCATCTTCTCGCGGATAATTTCAGCGACAAGCTGACGCTCCGGCTGATCGGATACCATGTCCTCCGGGAACAGCTGCGGGCCTTCGATGGCATACTTGTCGATTTCGGTGAGCAGCTCCTCTACGCCCTCGCCGGTGCGTGCCGAGATGGGCACAACCGCATCGAACTCATGCACCGCCGCATAGGTTGCAATGACAGCGAGCAGCTCCTCCTTTTTGATGGTGTCAATCTTGTTGATGACGAGGATTGCCGGCATGTGATGCTGCTTGATCTGTGCAATCAGGCTTTCCTCGGCCGGGCCGATGTTCGGGATCGGCTCTACCACCAGAACGGCAACGTCCACCTCGGAAACCGTGTCCGTCACCACCTTGCACATGTAGTCGCCCAGACGGGAGCGCGGCTTGTGCAGACCCGGGGTGTCCAGCAGAACATACTGCGTTTCACCGCGGCTGAGTACGCCCGTAATGCGCGTGCGCGTGGTCTGCGGCTTGCTCGATACGATAGCCACCTTCTGGCCGACCAGCTTGTTTGTCAGCGTGGATTTGCCCACGTTCGGCCGTCCTACAACGGATACGACCGCAGTTTTTGTAATCTTGCTCATTATTTATCTCCAGTACAGTAATTGAGAATTGAGAATGGAAAATTGAAAATGTCGCTATCCTTGCGCGAGTTCCGTCCGCGCTGCGACAAGCTATCCTTGCGCGAGTTCCGTCCGCGCTGCGACGAGCTATTCTTGCGCGAATTCTCCATTTTCCATTCTCCATTATTATTGAATTCTTCCAAAATGAAAAACGAACCAAACCGCAAACGGCACGGTGACCACAACCGCCATGCCAAGCCACAGCCTGTACCACAAAAATTTGATGGCTGCCGCAAGCACGCCGTTTCCGATAAAGATACACGCGCCGACCGCGACGCACGCTGCCGCGCACACAAACACACCTGCCGCCGCGATATCCTTCGCGTTGCGTACCATGCCGTCATACCCGCTCGCCTGCTTGTCGCACAGACGCTCGATGGCGGTATTCAGCAGCTCCGCGCCCATAGTAAGGCCGAAGCAGATACACAGGATGGCCGCTTCGGTCATGCTCACGCCGCCGAACGCACCGAACAGGATGACGTAGAACGCCGCCGTCATGTGCACGCGGAAGTTGCGCTCGTCACGGATGCACAGCCGCAGGCCGCGGAACGCGTGCAGAAAGCTCTCGCTCAGTTTTCGGATATTCTTTTTCATGGCTCAGTCCCGCGTCAGGCCGAGAAACGCAAGGTTGTCCTCTTCCTTGCTGCGCATCAGGCGGGTGTCCTCGTCATTGCGCTCGTGGTCGTAGCCGAGCAGATGCAGCACGGAATGCGTGGTCAGGTAGCCGCACTCTCTTGCAGGCGAGTGCCCGAACTGCTCCGCCTGCTCGCAGGCGCGCGTGTAGCACAGGATCATATCACCGAGCATGACACAGCCAGAGTCCGGTTCGGCCTCCAGCTCCTCCTGCGGCTCGCCGTTGAGGAACTCGTACATCGGGAACGAAAGAACGTCGGTCACGGCGTCCTTATTTCGGTATTCGGCGTTCATTTCGCGGATGGCGTCGGCATCGACAACGGTAACGTCGATTTCGGCGTCAAAGTCCACCTGCTCACTCGCCAGCACACGCTCGGCGCAGGTGCGGATCAGCTCACGCACGCTGTTTTCGTCTGCTACCTCGGTCTCAAAGCCGATATTGATCTGATGATTCATCATTTTCCCTCCTTGCGGCGGGTCGGAAGGCGCTTTCCTGCCGGTTTTGCGGCAGGCTTGCCTTTGCCCTTTTTGTTTTCGTACTCTGCATACGCCTTGACGATGCGCTGCACCAGCTCATGGCGTACAACGTCCTTTTCGGTCAGGAAGCACTGGGCGATGCCCTCTACGCCGTCCAGCACGCGCAGCGCCTCGCGCAGACCGGACTGCTTGCCGTCCGGCAGGTCGATCTGGGTAATATCGCCCGTAATGACTGCCTTGGAGCCGAAGCCCAGTCGGGTGAGGAACATTTTCATCTGCTCGGGCGTGGTGTTCTGCGCCTCATCGAGAATGATGAAGCTGTCGTCGAGCGTACGGCCGCGCATATACGCCAGCGGTGCGACCTCGATGGAGCCGCGCTCCTGATACTTGGTGAAATTGTCCGCACCGAGCATGTCAAACAGACCGTCGTACAGCGGGCGCAGATACGGGTCTACCTTGCTCTGCAGGTCGCCGGGCAGAAAGCCGAGCTTCTCGCCCGCTTCGACCGCCGGACGGGTCAGGATGATGCGGGAGACCTGCTTGTCCCGAAAGGCCGCAACAGCCGCTGCAACCGCAAGATAGGTCTTGCCGGTACCGGCAGGGCCAACGCCCATGACGATGGTGTTCTTGCGGATGGCCTCCATGTATTTCTTCTGGCCGAGCGTTTTCGCCTTGACCGGCTTGCCCTTGGCTGTGATGCACAGCACATCGCGGCTCATCGTGTGGACCTCGCTCTCGCGGCCGTCCTTCGCCAGCCCGATGACGTACTGCACGGTCTGTGTGCCGATGGATTCTCCTCGGCCTGCCATCGCCAGCAGCGCCGTAATCGCGCGTGCAGCGATGGACACGCCTTCGTCCTCGCCGGTGATTTTCAGCTCGGTTCCGCGGCTGATGACCGAGACGTTCAGTTCGCGCTCGATCTGCTTGATGTTTTCGTCAAATGCACCGAATACTGCCATCAGCAGTTCAGTCTGCTCGATTTGCATTACCTGTTCTATGGTTACACCCTCTTAAATAGTAGTTATATCATTTTCGTAGGGCGGGGTGCCCTCACCCCGCCGAATGTAGATTCATCTGCAACATTTATCCCGTAGGGGAGGCCATTGGCCTCCCACGCTATGGCTAAACGGATGCACGGGCGACCACCGGTCGCCCCTACGGTTACCCATGTACCGATTGTTTACACGGCGGGGTGAGGGCAGAAGGTGAATTGCGACAAAGCCGCAAGAGAAGCCACTCTAGGGTGCCCCGCCCTACGGTATATTGTAAATTTGTGCAGCGATTATAACATGCGGATTATCGTTTATTTTTTCCGATTACGCACCAGAATCCCACCGCAAAACACAGCCACACCACCGAAACCGCCGTCGGCAGAAACATTGCGGCAGCTGTGGACGTCATAAAATTCGTCACGCCGAAAAACGGCACGAGAAACACACTAAACGGCAGCAGCACCGAATTTACCGGAAGGATATCCGTCGTCATAAGCAAACCGGATGCCGCACCAATCGCAATCAGCGCCGATGCAATCGTCAGCAGGCACATTGCGGTATTGTGTTTCCGCCATGCGCACACCAGCAGCGATATCAGCACGATAAACACCGCGCTGACGCAGAATTTGCCTGCGCTCGCGGAACCGCCGTGAAGCCAGTCCGAGCCGTTTACGGCAAACGCCGCTGCAGTGCTCAGTCCTGCGAGAATCGTCGTGAGTTTACGGTTCATAGGCGTCTCCTTTTCTGTCTCTACGGCACCTGTTCCATCTCCACATTTTCCTCCGGAATGGTACTGTCATCCACAGCCTCGGTGCCGATCTGCTCCTCGGCGTGGACAGTGAGGTGCAGCACAGCCGCGCCGTTCTGCTCGGTGAGCGTTTCGCTGTGGCTCGTCACCATGCCGTCGATATCCGCGGCGGTCTCGCCCAGTGCGCGCGAGAGCATATCCACCCGCACGTCCTCGGCGGTGCGCGTTGTCGGCTCCCGCTCGTAGAATGTATACGTTTGTGTGACCAGCGCCACAGGCAGCACCACGCTGTCCGACAGCCAAAAATGCCTGGTCGTTACTATTTTATCACAAGTACCCCCTGTAATTCCACTACCAATATAGAAATTTAACCGTTTATTTCCCATCACCAGTGCATATTGATGACGAATTTTACCCGTATACCGCTTGCTCTGCTCGGTGAGCGGCCGCGTCGCCTGAACCGTATGCGTGGTGTACGCCTGCACGGTGCCGTGCGCATGCGCTGTGCGGTACTTTCCGCCTTCGCGTGTTGGCTCGACAAGACCGCTGATGAGCGTATCGCCGGTCTGCACCGCGTCTCCTGCCCGCACCATTGGCTGTCCCTCGAGCGCACGCACCTGCGTTACCACGCCGTCCCGCGCGGCCACCACCTTGGTAATGGCGTGCTCGTCCAGCACCTCCGGCGGGTCGGTACTGCCGTAGGCGACCACGGTCAGGCTGTTGCCCCGCAGATTAAGCGAAAAGAACGTGATATTCGGCTGCAGCTGCATCATTTTCCACCGTATCTGACGGGTGTTCAGCTTCTTGATGGGCATGCCGATGTGCACGCCCATTTCGCTCAGCTGCTGCATGACAGCCGTTTCGTCTATCGCCGGTGCGATCTCGGTCTGTATCGCCCATACATGCGTGCCGAGCAGCCAGCACAGCGCCGCGGCGAATACGGCTCCGCCCCAAAGCGCCGTGCGCGGACGCAGACGCGCCGCAAGAAACGGCAGACCGCGTTTTCGGAGAATATGCACGCGGCAGCCCGTGCGTCCCATGTGCCGCCTGAGCGTCCGGAAATCCCGAATGGACAGGGTTGCGTGCAGCTCATTCCATGCCGTGCGGTCCATCTGCCGCAGCGTGATACCCTGCGCCGCGCACAGGTTGAGAAACCGCGTCAGGCTTGCGCCTGTCACGCGCACGCGCACCTGCCCGCAAGCCAGCAGCCACAGCCGCCCGATCATTCGCGCTCCTCCTTTCTCACTCGGTCGTGATGTACTCCACCGACGAAATCACGCCCATCACCGCCAGTTCGTCCATGGAAAGCGCCGTCAGCTCCAAATCCGCACCCAGAATGCGCACCTCGCACCCGCGGCACTTGACGCGCAGGATGCTGTCGTCGTATTCCTGTATGCCGCAGTGGTTCTCCACGATCACCCGGCTGTCTCCGAGGATTTCCACACGCGGGCGGTTTGGGTGGAGGTCCTCCATGAGTTCGGCGTATAAGTTATCTTTTAGCATGTTGCGCCACCTTCATATCGCATTTTACCTTCTCCGCAGGGCTGGGCACCCCAGGATGCCCCGCCCTGCGGTATATCAGGTATAACGGTATATGTTATGTATAAACGTACTGAAACTTTCCTGCTTCTCATACACTGTTCCGAGGTGACGCTATGAAGCTGTTCTTATCGCTGGCTCTTTTTGCCGCGTTTTTGCTTTGCCCGACTGCCTGCGCGGATGGTGTCCGCGAGGGGCTTTCTTTAGCCGCAGTGCAGGCTTTACCGGCTTTATTTCCGTTTTTCGTTGTCAGCGGACTGCTTGTCCGCTGTGATACCGCGCGGCTGTCGCCGCTGCTGGCAAAGCCGCTTGCCCGCTTATACGGCCTGCCGCCCGAGGCTGCGCCTGCACTGGTGCTCGGACTCATCGGCGGGTATCCGGTCGGCGCCGCGACCGCATGTGCGCTGCTCTCCGAGGGTGTGCTTTCCCGCGAAGCAGCAGAGCGCGTGAACCGGTTCTGCAACTGCGCCAGTCCGGGCTTCTGCGTCGGACTGGTTGGTCTCGGCGTGTTCGGCTCCGCGCAGGCAGGCGCGATGCTGTACGGGATACATATCGTTTCGGCACTGATCGTCGGATTGTTTTTCGCGCGTACCCCATTATCCGCCTTGTCGCAGCGTATCCATAACCGGAACCGCACCTCATTCCCCTCGATTTTCTGCGCGTCCGTACAGCAGGCAGCGTCCACGGCGCTGACCGTGGCGGCATTTCTGACCATGTTTTCCATCCTGCTGCGGCTGCTTTCGCCGGTTTTTGCACTTTTGCCGTACGGAAACGTACTGGACGGCATGATCGAGCTGACTAATGGCTTAGACGAGCTGACGGTGCTGACGCTGCCGCGCAGGACGCGGCTGACGCTTGCGTCCTTCCTGCTGGGATTTGGCGGACTGGCTGTGCAGTTTCAGGTGCGCGCCCTCGCGGAAGGACACGATTTGCCGGTGCGCGGCCTGTTTGCCGCAAAGCTGCTGCACGGTACGCTCGCAGCTGTGCTGACGGCTTTCCTGTTTTCCCTCTCGCCTGCCGTGCTGACGGTTTCCTCACCGGAGCTGACACCGGCACCGGTGCAGTTCCGGTATACGCTTGCTGTGCTGTTCGTTTCCGCTTTGTATCCAATTTGGGGGTGGAAAAAGCGCAGGAAATGATATATAATATTTATATATGTCTTGTGTCCGCCGATACTGATCCTGTCGGACACTTTTTCACCTGATTTTATCACGACTGGAGTGACCACGCATGAGGCTCAAAAAGCTGCTGCGAAAAAATATAGAACCGCGCTGCACCTACTGCGCGCACGGCTCTCCGCTGGCGGACGGCGAACGCATTGCCTGCCGCAAACGCGGTGTGGTAAACGGCACCGATCACTGCCGTTCCTTCCGCTACGATCCGCTGCGGCGCACACCGCCCAAGCCGGCGATTCTGCGCGGGCACTTCACCGATGCCGATTTTTCTTTAGGAGATACCGATGAAGAGCAATAATTTCAAAAACCGTCTTACCGCACTGGCGCTGTGCTTTACGCTGCTGCTCGGTGCGGCGCCGATCACCCGCGCTTATGCCGTGAATGACGAGAGTGATACCTCATCGAGCCAGTCGGATTCCGACAGCACGGACACCTCGTCCACCGATTCGGACAGCGCGGATACCTCGTCCACCGATTCGGGCAGCACGGATTCTGCCGACAGCAAGGATTCCAAGGACGCGACCGCCGACAACGACAAGGACGTTACCGCAGCGGCAAGTGAAGCGCCTGCCGTAACGGCTACCGCCGCCCTGCTCATCAGCCCGGATTCCGACATGGTGCTGTATGAGAAAAATGCGGACGAAAAGCGGTATCCGGCGTCCACGACCAAAATTATGACCGCGCTGCTGACGCTTGAGAATGTCAAGGATCTGAACGAGACCGTCACAGCCGAACAGGGCGACTTCGCCAAGGTTACATCGGACAGCTCGAACGCAGGCATCAAGGTCGGCGAGACCGTGCGCGTCATCGACCTGCTGTATGCGCTTATGCTGCCCTCCGCAAACGAGGCGGCGTACATACTTGCGCGCCATGTCGGCGGCACAAGCGAGCACTTTGTGGACATGATGAACACCCGCGCCGAGGAGCTTGGCTGCACCGGAACGCATTTCTGCAACCCGTGCGGCCTGCACGAAGAAGATCACTACACCACCGCCCGTGATCTGTACCTCATTGCCCGCGAGGCCATGAAGAACGACACGTTCACCAACATTATCGACACCGTGCAGTACCGTATGCCCAAGACCAACATGCACGAGGAACGCATCATCTTCACCACCAACCAGCTCATCTTCAGCTCGTTCAATCCGTGGTCGTACCCGTACAACAAGGGCATCAAAACCGGACATACCTCGCAGGCAGGCAACTGCTTTGTCGGCTACGCGGAGTACGGCGATGCCAAGCTGTATTCGGTCGTGCTCGGCAGTGCCGCCTCGTCCAAGGAGTACCCGACGGTAGCGGCCAGCTTCACGGATACCAAATCGCTGTATCAGTGGGGCTTCACCCACTTTAAGACCAAGACCGTTGCGAAAAAGGGCGACACGCTCGCCCATGTAAAGGTGGACCTGTCCACGCAGACCGATCAGCTGGTGCTGACCGCAAAAAACGATCTGGTAGCGCTGCTCCCTGCCGATGTAGAGACCGATTCGCTGGAAGCGACACCCAATCTGCCGGAAGCCGTTGACGCGCCCATCAAGGCCGGTGATGTGGTCGGCAGCATGACATACAGCTACAACGGTACGTCCTACGGCACGGTCGAACTGGTCGCGCTCAGCGATGTGGAAATGAGCCGCGTACTCTATTACTCGGACAAGCTGAGCCATTTCTTCCAGAGCACTGTGTTCAAAATCGTGCTGATCGCAGCCGCAATCTTCATCGTGCTGTACATTCTGTTCAACATCACATTCGGCGGAATCCGGCGCCGCCGTCGCCGCAAGGCGATGCGCAAGCGCTACGATAACGATGATTATCCGCGCAGACACCGCCGATAAACAATCGCATACCGGCGGTTCAGCGAACTGCAAATACAGAGGCGGACCCATGTGTCCGCCTTTCATCTTACCCCCAAAAATCATACGTCAAAAGGAGCCTTTTCCCATGCAAATCATCGCAGACCTGCATACCCACACCAATGTAACCGACCACGCATTCAGCACGCTCACCGAAATGGTGCAGGCGGCCGAAGACCGCGGTCTTGCGGCTATCGCCATCACCAACCACGGCCCCACCAATCCGGACGGCCCGCACGAGTGGCATTTTTCCAACCTGGACCTTATCCCGCGCAAGATCGGCAAGGTAACGGTCATTCGCGGCATTGAATTCGACATCACCGCTCCGGCAGGCGGCATCAACGTCATTTCCAACAAGAGTCTCAAGCCCGTTGAGTTTGCGCTCGCGTCCTTCCACGAGTGCATGTTCCCGCCGGTGGACAGCAGCGTACACACGGCGGCGCTCGAGGCCATCCTGTACAACCCGTATGTCAACGCGTTCGGCCACCTCGGCAACTCCAACTTCCCGTTCGACCACGAGTACATCATCAGCCGCTGCAACGACCACGGCAAGATTGTCGAGATCAACAACGCGTCTCTGTCCATCCGTAAGGGCAGCCATGACAACTGCATGGACATCGCCCGCCTGTGCATGAAGTATGAGGTGCCTATCTCGGTGGACAGCGACAGCCATATCTGCTACCGCGTCGGTCATGTGGAGGGCGCACTGGAAATGCTCGAGGAAATTGGTTTCCCGGAGGAGCTGATCATCAACAGCAGTGTGGAGCGGCTGAACAACTATTTCAAGGGCCGCGGCCTGCATCTGTTCGACGAGGAGGATTTGCTGTGAGAATCGGTATTGATCTGGGCGGCACGACCGTCAAGGCGGCGCTCTGCACCGAGGACGGCACGCTGCTGTGCAAGGACAGCCTTCCGACCCGGACCGGCAACGCAGCCGGCCTGAAAGCAGATATGAAAACGCTGGCGCTCTCGCTGTGCAGGGCGCACAGCTGTGCGGTAGAGGATGTAACGGCGATCGGCATCGGCGTGCCCGGCTCGTTTGACAAGAAAACCTGCACCCTGCGGTTCGGTACCAATCTGGATCTGAATAACGTCAGCTTTGCGGATGCGTTTTTGCCTGAGTTCGGCTGTCCGGTGCATCTGGATAACGACGCAAACTGCGCCGCGCTCGGCGAAGCGACTGCCGGTGCGGCCAAGGGCACGCGCAACATGCTGATGGTAACGCTCGGCACCGGCGTTGGCGGCGGCATTATCATTAACGGCCAGCTGTACACCGGCTGCAACGGCATTGCCGGTGAGATCGGGCACATGGTGATCCGAAAAGACGGCGAGCCGTGCAACTGCGGACGGCGCGGCTGTCTGGAGGCGTACTGCTCGGCGGCTTCGCTCGTGCGGTTTGCCGAGCGTGCGCTCGAGGACGGACGAAAGAGCGTGCTTGCTGTACACAAGGGTCAGCTGAACGCCAAGCAGATCTGCGATGCGGTAGACGCAGGTGACGCGCTCGCGCAGGAGCTGTTCGACGAATACTGCGGCAATCTGGCGAATGGTCTGGCAAGTTTTGTGAATCTGTTCCAGCCGGAGAGTATCGTGCTCGGCGGCGGACTGGCGGGCTACGGCGAAAAGCTGCTCGAGCCGCTGCGCAAGCTTACTTTCCCGCAGACCTTCCGCGGTGAGGACCGAAATACCGAGATCGTCTGTGCGTCGCTCGGCAATGACGCAGGTCTGGTGGGCGCAGCGATGCTTGTAGAGTAATCGCTTGCGAAGCGAACGAATCTTGCCTGCCCGGCAGGGGCACAAGAGGGTAGACACCAAGGTTTCCACCCTCTTGTGAATCACCCCTTTCCTAAGATAGTCTGGCGCAGACCAGAGACCGGCGACCGCTTCGAAAAAGAGAACGGCAGAGGATTTTTTCTTCCGTAGGGGAGCACAGTGTGCTCCCCTTTCTCTACCTCTGCGCAGTGCCAGATACATTGCTTCTACACATACCAGCTACTCTTCGCAGGCGCAACACAAGGTGAATTGCCCGAAGGGCAAGAGAAGGTCCCCTGGGGGATAACAGTGTTGCGCAACTCGTTTGCGCGTTGTTACGGACGGCATCTACGAATTGTATCTGATGTAAGACTATACCGTAGGGTGCGACGACTCGGCGCACCGTATCAAACAACCTGCACACGCGTAACCGTAGGGGCGGTCATTGGCCGCCCACGCAACAGAAAATCGTCACGTCAATTTTCCATTCTCCATTTTCCATTCTCCATTATTCAACCGCATAAAAAAAGGGCTGACCCGTCGGGTCAGCCCTTTTCTCTGTCCTGCTGTTTTGTCTGCCGTTACTTGATGATGTTTTCGCACCAGCGCTGCATGATCGCTGCAATCTCGGCACGGGTGGCGGTGCCGGTCGGTGCCAGACGGCCGCCATTCTTACCGTTCAGTACACCTGCGCTGACTGCCCACTGCAGAGCCGGAATCGCATACTCACTGGCCTGCTGAACATCCACATAGCTGAGAATATTGGTATTCTCACCCACGCTTACGTCGATACCCTTGCTCTGGGCGTAGCGATACAGGATCGCTGCCGCCTGCTCGCGGGTGACGGCGGCATTCGGTCGGAAGGTACCGTCTGCATAGCCGGTTACGACCTTATTGGACGCTGCCCAGCCGACTGCTTCGGCATACCATGCGTCAGCCTGCACATCCGAGAAGTTCGCCGCTGTGCCCTTCGGCTTGCCTTCCAGGTTATACAGGATCTGCACGAGCATACCGCGCGTCAGGTTGGCGTTCGGCGCAAATGCACGGCTCGATACACCGTTCATCATTTTGTGCGTGAGCACATAATCAACGGACAGATGATACCACTTTGCAGTATCTACATCCGTAAACGGTGCGGACGGACAATCCTTACCGCCGTCGCACGGCTGATCTGCGGTGGTCTTGAAGCCCACGCTGACCTTAGCCGACGGCATCTTAAAGGTGTATTTGCCGCTGCCGAGGTCGGTCAGGGCAACAGACTTGCCGTTTGCGTCCGTAACGGTCAGCGTGCCTTCGCCGGACACGGTAAGCGTTACGGTGTCATCTGCCGCCGCCTTGGTCTTATCCGCCTTGACGGTATTCGCCAGTGCGGACGGGATCACGATGTCGTAAGTGGTCGGGGCAACGGCTCCGCCGCCACCGCCGCCACCGCCACCGGTCGTCGTCGGCGCGGTATACTTCGTCCAGCTTACGCCGAACGGAGACAGTCTGGTTACATGGAACCGCAGGCCATCGGTCTCCTTGGTATGGGGAACATTCTCGATCTTGCCCTCGGAGCCGGTCTTTGTCAGCATATGGACGATCTGGAAGGTGTCCTTGCTGTCCGTACCGTTCGGATACGGCAGAACAACGTCTACGCCTTCCGCCGGGAAGTTGTTTTCGTTTACCGGAATCCACTTGCCGCCGTCATAGTATTTAAGCGCGATGTCGTAGAACGCCACGCCATCCTTCCTGCCGGTCAGTTCCGCTGTCAGCTTTGCCTGAATCTTTTCGACCGTATCCAGTTCCGGAATATTTTTGAATTTCTCCGGAACGGTCAGACTGCCGATGATTACCTGATGTGCTTCTACGCTCATATCCGGCACTGCCGTTACGTTCTTGATCGTGACAGTGTAGCTGCCGTTTGCGTTCTTCCTAGCTTCCACTGCGTCACAGCCGTGCAGCGTTGCATTTTCGACAAGTTTGCCGTTGATGCAGTCGTAGCCGTTAATGACCAGCTTGCTGATTACCGTGTAGTCGCCTGCCAGACCGACTGTAAATGTCAGATCGCCGTTCTTGCGGATTTCGCTCGTCGGCTGCGTATCATTCGGCACGCGCTTCACATCGGAGACCTTCCAGCCGGTGTCGCCGGTCGGAATGGCGAAGCCTTCGTAGGGAACGAACTTGACAGACACATCGGTCTTGCCGGTCAGGCTCGGGATAACCAGCTCGTTAGAGATGTTATTCTGATCTACACCGTTTACCGTCCACTGTGCTACCATCTGCTTGTTTTGTCCGTTTTCTACGGCAGGCGTTGCCGTGAATACGACCTTGCTGCCGCGGGTAACACTTGCCGGACTGTTCTTCTGCGGCGTAATGGCCTTGCCGTTTGCCGCTGCAGCAACCGTTGTGCCGGTATCTGCACCTTGAACATCCAGGGTTACATCGTAGTTGATCGCGCCGTCAAATACGGCCTTGACTGTGGTATTTCTGCGAATTTCCGTCAGTGCCAGCGTATTGCCGGATGCAGCCTGTGCAGCACCGCCGTTAACCGACCATTCCTTGAGATAGTAGCTATTGCTGCTCGGCACTGCGGTAATGGTCGTGCTGCCGCCGCGCTTGATGCTTGCCGGTTCTGCCGACGCCGTGCCGCTGCCCTCGCTCGTTACCGTAATGGTGTATGTCGGGCGCTCAATCAGCGTTGCGGAAACCTCAGTCTTTGCGGTTACATTCTTGACCGTATAAGTGAGCGGTGCATCTGCCGTATCGGTCATCTCAGCGACTGTCGAGCCATTCACCTGCCATGCCTGCACCATATCGTCCGTATTCTCCGGCGTTACGGTGAAGGTTACGTCCGAACCGGAGGAAACATAGCCGTCCGTGATCGTCTTGCCGTTTGCGGTGATGGCGATATTGCCGTTTCTGCCGTCCCGCACGGCGCTGACCGGAACCATTGCCTTGAAGGTGACTGCAACCGTGCTGTTTTCGGTTACGTTCAGGGTGTAGGTGCTGCCGCTGTTGGCAACCGAATGACCGTTTACCGTCCACTCGTCAATCTCATAACCCTTATCGGGTTCTGCGGTGAAGACAACCTTAGTACCGCCGTTGACCTGTGTGCCAGCTGCAACCGATGCACTCAGCGTGCCGCCCGCCGGCTGGCTGTACGTTACTTTGTACTCTCCTGCGCTGAACTGTGCTTCAACATGATATGCCGTTACGTTCGGCTTCGTGAGACAGCCGTTCTCAACCGTCCACGTCAGCGTATTGCCGTTACCGGCAACTGCCTTGCCGTTGACCGTCCAGCCGGTCACATTCTGACCTGCCGGCGGTACTGCCGTAAAGGTGAGCGACTCGCCGCCGCGTGCGATTGTGCTGTTCTGTCCGTTTACGGTGACGTTATCACCGGTGGTGATGTTGTACTCGACCTGCTGGAACTTCGGTGCAATGTAAATCGAGCTTGCACTGGTCGTGTTCGGATAGGTATAGGTTTCGCCTGTGCCTGCGCTGTCATCACGCACATTATTGACATACCAGCCTTCGATTTCGTAACCAGGCTTTACCTCTGCCATGAACTTGATCGGCACGCTTGCCGCAATATTCGCGCCGGTAGCCGCATCACCGAGGATAGACGTTTCATTCGCCTCTGCCGCGCTGATATAGCCGCCTTCGCTTGTTTCGTCCGTCGGACCGAAGGTGATGCCGGTCACCAGCTTAACAAAGCGGACCTGAACCGTCGTTTCATCCTGCAGATTGCTCAGCGTCTTGCTCACTGCGGTATCCGCCGTGGTCGTACCGTTGATGGTCCAGTCCTGTACGCGGTAGCCTGCATTCGGCACCGCCGTGATCGTGATATCCGAGTCGCGGTAGAAGCTGTGCTCGCCTGCGTCGAGGTTCTCCTGCTCGTATACGCTCATGCCCTTGCGGGTGATTTCTGCGGAAACCGTGCCGCCGTCTCCCTCGTCACCGAGCGAATCAACGGACAGGGTGAAGTCGTACTGCGGGAGCGCCTTAGACGTTGCATGAACTTCTACATTGCTTTCGATAGAGCCACTCTGAGTATAAGTGGTATTGTCGTTTCCGTCGACATTCGTCCAACCGGTAACGGTCCAGTTATCAGTCTCATAGCCCTCATCCGGTGTTGCCGCGAATACGATATCGCCGCTGTACTTCTCGACATGATCGCCGGTGTTCAGCATCTTACTGTCTTGCTGTGCCGTTACATGGATGTGAGTGTCACCGCCAAAGGTTACCGTCGGCTTCTCGGCAAAGATTACCTGAACCAAGGTATCCTTCGTAATCTGGATATCATCCTTCGCTACCTTGCCCGACTGATAAGCCTGCGCATTGTCGTAATCGAATGTCTGCGCTGCACCGTCAGTTGTAACGATAATGCTCTTGACAAAGTAGCCATTACTCGGTGTTGCTGTAATTGCTGCCGTGCTGTTCATATTCACATGACCGTTTTCACCCTCAGCACCAGTCAATACAACATTCTGGATACCGCGTGTGCCAGCAACTTCGATTGTGCCGTTGACCGGCGCTGCCACCGTCACCTGCGGCTTCTCCGCGATATGCGCGATAACCTCAGTGGTCTTTTCCAGACTTGCGATAGAAGCCTTTGCCGAATTCTTTGCATCCGCTGCTGCATTGGTCCAGCTGGAAACATAGTAATTCTCGTTTACCGCAGCAGCAAACTCAATCGTCGAATAATTGCCGACCGTACTGCCGCTGGTAATCGCATTGCCGTTTTTGATCTTTGCGGTAACGGAAGCAATGTCTGTGCTTATAGGGGCACCCTTTGCATCCACTGCCTTGAAGGTCAGCGTTACCTCCTGCGCCGCATTGATCACAGCCGTAACCGTATGCGATCCAGTGATATTGCGCAGCGTAAACTGCTTCTGCGTACCCGAATTTGCGGCTTCCTTACCATCCACCTTCCACGTCTTGACCGTGTAGTTGCTGCCCAGATTTTCCAGTGCAAACGTTACTGCCGCACCTTCCGGCACCGCATTCAGATCTGCCGCAGTGCCGTCTGCCAGCTTCGCCGAGGTCTGCACGGGCGGCAAGGTGCTGCCGGTTTCCGACTCGATGTTGAAGATGAGCTTATGCTTGCCTGCGCTGCTGAACTCTACCGCTACCTTGCGGTCCTTCTGCACATTTTCCAGTGTCAGCGTGGACTCACGGTACAGATCGGTCGTACCCGGCCAGTAATACGGCTTTTCGTCCACCACCCAGCGTGCTACCGACATACCGCTGTTCGGCGCAGCCGTGAACGTCACATTTGCGCCTTCCGCAATCTTCTGTCCCGTCGTGACTGCACCGCCGTCCTTCAGTGCTGCGGTCAGCTTACCGCCTTCGCCGCTGCTGAAGGTAATCGTGTGCGAATCACTGCTGAAGGCTACTTCTACGTCCAGCTTTTCCGTCAGCGCCGCTACCGTCAGTCGTTCGCCGACCTTTTTGCCGTTCGACAGAATCTCCGTCACCTTGTACTTTGTATTACCGGTAATGGGCTGACCGTTGACCTTCCATTCTTTTACAAGGAAACCGTCGTTGCTCTTGGCATCAAACATCAGCCTGGTGTTCTTAGCGATGTTCTTACCGCTTTCAAACTTCTGGTCGAGGTTGCCGCTGTTGTAGCTTGCACTAAGCGAGCCGCCTTCACCGGCGCGATAGGTTACGCTCAGGGTGTCCTGCTTGACAACCAGCATGCGCTTGGTCAGATTCAGCTCGTACTTCTCGAGCAGCGACTTCACAGCCTCGTCCTCACCGTTGACCGCAATCGTTACCTCAAAGCGGCCGCTGACGTTCTTTCGATTGCCATTGTCATCATACAGCGCACATACGGCTGTAATTGCCGACGGCAGAGCGTCACCCGACTCCAGAGCATCCGCCTTGACCACCAATGCGCTCTTGCTGTCCGGTGCCTCTGTCGAAGTATGCTCGCTGTTATCCTTATCCCAGGTTACATACAGCTCCAGCGGCTTGCGCTTTACCGTAATGGTCGTGGACGCCAGCTTGGTGCGCTTGGAAGTATCGTTGTAATTCTGGTATGCCGTGATGATATAGGTTCCCGCCTTCTCCGGTCGGAAAGTGCTGTCAGTGATCGTCTTTTCACTGCTCTCGCTCTGACCGGACTGACGCCATGTGTAGGTGATATTTCCCTCAACCTCTGTTTTGCTGCCTGCGGTAACACTCTTGTCATCTTTCGTTACGGTCTGCTGCTGCACGGTCAGAGCAATCGGCGTGCCGTATACGCTCGTAATCTTGTTTTCTTTGCCAACAGTGCTTTCAAGCGTGTAAACGGTCTCCGTTGTGCTGGCCTCGCCGTCCTCTACACTCTGCACGCCTGCCAGATAATATACCGTATCACTTGTCAAGCCGCCGGTCGCGGTGGTCGTGATGGCATACAGACCGGCTGTCGGTGCGGTCCACATTTTGCTGTCCGTGCCGCTGCTGTTTGTTCTGCCGACAATCGTGCTGACCGTGCCGTCCGACGTGTTCGTAATCGTCAGCGTGTACTCCACATTGCCGAGTGCCGCGCCGTTCTTTTCCGCCGTTTTCGTCGTCAGGGTCAGCGCCGTACCAGAACCAGGCGTAGAGGTAGTAACCTTATTTTCAACTGTCGCTTGCTCGGTTACCAGTGTGAACGAAGGATCCGTATAATCGCCTAGCGTCGTCTGCTGTGTGCAGGTCAGCTCGGTCAGTTCATAGCTGTTCTCTGTCTTCTTCACCAGCTGATAATACTTGACGGTATAGGTGTCCTCTGCGGTACTTTCTGCACCGCTGGTCGACTTATCCATCTTGCTGAGGATATAGCGCGGAACTTCAACTCCGTTCTCCGTCACGGTATCCATACCGTGAATCAGGTACTGCTCGCCGTTCCGGTACTTGCTTTCGTCGTATTCCGCGTCTGTCGGTGCATTCGTTGCACTGTCCAGCGTAAACGCTTTTGCTTTTGCGTTTTCGTTTTCGTTTTTGTCTATCACCACGGTTTCCGGCGTAATTGTACTCGGCACCGTTACTGCCGTCTCACCGTTCTTCCACTGATAGGTGGTATTCATGGTGAGTTTCGAACCTGCGGTATACGTCTCACCAGTCTTTGTTACGGCGTAGTATACGGTCGATATCGAACCGTTTGTTTCCTTCTTTTCACCGATGCCGACATATTTTCCCTCTTGATCGTTTACCTTGTAAACATTCAGCGTCATGCCATCGACTTCTACGGTGCACGGAACGGTTGTCTCTACGGATTCTGTCGTGGTTTTAACCGTGTTGAAATTACTCTGACCGATATACGGCTTCTCCTGAGTGCCGCTGCCCTCCGAAGTACCGGATACCGTCAAACCGGCGGTTGCCTGCGGTGTACCAACCGTCAGCGTTGCCGCATCGCTGTAGAACGAAATCGGCGTTCTTGCACCGTCATAACATGTTACCACGCAGCGGTACATCGCACCGTTCAGGTCACTCGTTACCGACTTTACAGTATAGCTGTCCTTAGCTGCCCCTGCAATATTGCCCCACTTTTTGCCCGGCAGACGCTGCTGCCACTGGTATCTCGTGCTGCTGTACTCAGCAGGTACAGAAGCCAGTACATTGAAGGTCGCCGAGCCGTTCATCTGAACGGTTACGTTATCCGGTCCGTTGATGTCCGGACGGCTCTTATCATTTGCCAGAGTTGTACCGGCAATAATCTCGCTTTCAACCGATTCTTCCTGACTGGTGTAATATCCCGAGGTAATCGCATACCGATACTTCGTATTAGGTGCAAGATCCTTCAGCGTGTACTCATACTCACCCTTCGAAGATTCAGCCGCATCCACAGTATCAATCAATACGAACGGTTCTTCCTTATTATCTTCAAGATAGCGGTAAATCTTGTAATACTCTGCCGGACGGTCGCCGGATTCCCACGACAGCACCATGCTGTTGGTGGTCTGCTCGCTCAGCGACAGATCCTGCGCCGGAGACGGCGGTGCCGTCACATTGCTGACAACATAGCCCAATACCGGTACTTCATCGCCGTTGAACGGTACCGTCCATGTGCCGAAGCTCCAGTCAAAGTTATAGCGCGAATCGCCGCCGCCGGTAACAGAGCCCAGCTTGGTAATCTCCTCAGTGTTTACCTTTTCGGTTCCGGCGCTTGCTCCCCAGTGATAGCCGCCGCCAGCCTTGAAGCCGCCAACTACACCATACATCTGCACCGAACCCTCATAGGAGTACTCAAAGTTTACGCCGCTGCTGGTTGCAGTCGTAAAACTCTGCAGCTGTGTACCCGAATCTTTGTAATGACCAACTTTACCGGATTGCTCCGAATGTGAACCGCTCGGCAGACTGGAACGATACGTATTCGGCTGACCGGACGTGCCCAGATGCAGGTTGCTGCCAATCTGCTGCATATCCTCGTACGCCGAAGCAGCCTTATTATAAGTATCTACCGAAACCATGTTCATCGAAGGATTACCCGGAACCGCCAGCGTCATAGAACTGGTCAGCTTCGGCGAATTGCCCTTCTTTGTGCCATCCGGATACTTCACCTGATACTCGTAATATGTCATCGGTGTTGCATACATGAGCACCATATTGTCGTTCGTATCATTAGAATACTCGACCGTTATTTCCTTGCTTGTAGATTTTGTTGCACCAACAGTAAAGGTATGACTGGTATTAAATTCAACACCGCCGCCGGTCTCAATCAGCGGTGCAACATATTCAAAGCCCGCCATGATATCAAAACCAAACGAACCGGATGCCGTTACTGTTTCACTATGATCCTTACTGTATCCGATTCCGGTCTGCGAGTTTCCGATATCGCCGTCATTCACCTCAGCGAAATGCGGCGACGCCTCCAGAATCGCCATTACCTTCGGGTCGGTGTAGCCGGTGCTGACGCTTTTGATCTTCGCGAGCATGGCATCGTTGTTTACATCTGCCGTTGTAAGCGCCAGATTGCAGTTGCTCTTGTCATAGTATGTCCAGTCATCCTCCCAGCGGCTGAACGTGCTGCCAGCCGAGCCTTTGTACAGCTGACCAATCTTCAAAAACTGCTTGTCGAAGGTCTCCTGCTTGCGGTACTCAACGTAGTATACCTGTTCCATGCCCTGCTTGTTGCCGTCAAAATTGCCGACGGCATAGTCCAGAATACCGCTGTTGTTGATGAGTCGGCCGCCCAGCCAGCGGTCATGGCCCTTATTCGAGCCGTCCAGGATAGACAGCTGCTGATTGCCGTTCACCGTGCCAATCTGATACATACTGCCGGAAATGAACAGATATTCCTTGCTGTTCACGCCGTCCGCTGCAACAGCCGCTACCGCGATCGGATTCTGCACATCGTCACCCTTGGTGCCGGTATTGGTAAAGCCGTTGGTGACAACTTCTGTCGCCTTGAATTTCTCTGTCCACGAATTATCCTTCGTGCTGTACTGATAGCTGTATGCCAGCAGCTTGCTCTTGTCAAAGTCGCAGTCCTTGTAGTTGCCGTTCTTATCGTAATAGCCAACTGCAACGACTTCCGGCGGCATGCTGCCGCTCGGCGCATCGCTGACATAACCGATGGTTACACCCGCAAAGCGAGCACGGCCGCTTGCGCCGTCATTACTATTCAGCAGCTTCTTGTTCAGCTTCTGAGTCCAGCTGCTCTTGTCGTTGTAGTCGTAAACCGTCAGATAGGATTTCTCGTAGTCGGTATGACCGTCATACGATGTCTCCTTCAGGTCGTTGACATTGACCGTCATTGCCAGCTCGTCGATACCGTCCATATCCACGTCGCCGACTTCCATATCAACGCTCAGATGCGCGCGCAGCTCGTTGTCGCCGTTGCCGTCGTGATACAGCATGGCCTTCAGTGCCTCTCGGCCGTCGTCAATTACGTCACCGAGGTTGATTACGCGACCGTTGTCAGTCAGTTTGCTGCCGCTGAACGTATACTCCTTAATGCTATCTACCGTATCCGTTTTCTCATTATTGCCCGGCGTATAGATCATCAGCGTGTCCTTGCCGTCGCCGTCAAAGTCGCCTGCGGCCAGACTCAGCATAGCGCGGGTCTGGTAGAATTTCAGTTTCTTGATGTATTCACTGTCGTTTCCATCACCAATCTGAACAACGTTCGATACCTTGCGGTCCTTGTTTGTCACATACAGACGAAGCCGTGCCGAACTTTTATCAAATACCAGATTTGCAATGTATTCATCCTTGCCGGTGCCGTTCGGATCAAACGCCACAGTCGCAATACGCTCGGCATTGCCGACCTCGGTCGAGTTGCTCCACCGGAACGTGGACATCTGTCTGCCCTTGTCCTTGCCGTTGGCGGTGCCCTCGTATGTCGTCTGAAACTCATCCGAGTCCACACCGGCTACAACCAGTTCGTGGTTCTGGAACAGCGGAACCCATCCCAGCGTGCCGTATGGGTTATTCCGAAGTGTGGCTGCGTCTGTTATACCCGTTTTTTCTTCCGTGGGCAGACCAAAGCCGTCTCTTGCTGCAGCAGTATCCGCTGCCGCCGCCTGCGGCAGCACGATCTGCGGCAGCAGACCCGCCAGCATACTGCATATCAGCAGCAAACTGCAAATTCGTTTTTTCATCTTTCTTCCTCCTTGCCTTATGAAATAAACGGTTTCCACGGCTTTCCCCTTGCTTTACCGCGGAGCACCGTCCGAGGATACAGGTATTTCACCGTACTTTCAGTATAAGGGCAAAAAGGCGGCGGACGGCGAAGGTACCAAATTTGTTACCTTCGCCGTCCGCTGTAAATATTCAATTATTGCTCCTCGAGCCGATATCCGCTGCTGCGGTACGAATTGACCGTGACCCTCGCATCCTCGCCGCCGAGCTTCTGCTTAAGCCGTGAGATCGTCATGCGCACGGCATGCGGGTCGGCTCCCATCGGCTGCTGCCAGACCGCCTCGTACAGCTCCTGCGCGCTGACGCTGCGGTTCGGGTGCCGCGCCAGATACAGCAGCGCCGCAAATTCCTTCTGCGTCAGGTTCAGGTCGGTCTCTCCGATGTACGCGCGTCCGCTCAGCAGATTCATCTGCAGCGGGCCAAGCCGTACTGCGCGTTCCTTCGGGTGCGCCGCACGCAGACGCGCTTCCACGCGGGCCATGAACACCTCCAGATCATACGGCTTTGTCAGATAATCGTCTCCGCCTGCGGTCAGTCCCTTGACGATATCCTCATTTTCGCCCATAGCGGTCAGGAACAGGATCGGCACATCGTATTCCTGCTTGATCTCGCGGCACAGCGCCACACCGTCGCCGTCCGGCAGAAGAATATCCAGCACGATCAAGTCCACTGCGTGAAAGCACAGCAGCTCCCGGCACTTGTGTGCAGTTTCCGCCTGCAGGGTGCGGTAACCGCGCATGTGCAGTGCCGCGTCGTTGATCGCCATGATGTGCGGGTTGTCCTCCACCAGCAAAATCAGTTTATCTTCCACAATCGTTCTCTCCTTGTGTTTTGAGCGGCTTTTTCGGCAGTTCGAGCCGGAACACCGTGCCGTCTGCATCTGTGTGCTCCACCTCGAGCAAGCCGTGGTGAATCTTCATCGCGTCCGCGCAGATCGTCAGGCCGATACCGCTGCCTCCATCGCCGCTGCAGCCCTTCTCAAAGATATGCGGCAGCAGGTCGGGTGCAATGCCGCTGCCGGTGTCGCTCACACGCAGGCACACCCACTCGCCCTCATCCGCAATGCGGTAGGCGATCACGCCGTTCTCCGTGTGACGGTTGGCATTGACCGTCAGGTTGATGAGCACCTGCAGCAGCATTTCCGTATTGCCCCAGAGCGTAATGCCCTCTCCACTGTCGCTTTCCAGCCGGTTGTGCTTCTTTTCCAGCATCGGACGGCACACATCCGCCGCGCCGGACAGCAGCTGCGCCGCGTCAATGACGCCCATCTCAATATCGGGTGAGCCGCCGTTGGCGAGGTCGATCAGCCGCGATACCAGCGCAGAAAGCCGCTGCGCCTCGGACGAAATGGTCTGCATGTGTTCATGCGCGTCCGCGCTGACCGCTCCGGTGCCAAGCTGCCAGTCGGTTAGTTGCGCATAGCCGCTCATAACCGTGAGCGGTGTTTTCAGTTCGTGCGCCATCTGGTGCAGAAATTCGCTTTTCAGCCGGTTGAGCTGGGTCAGCACCTCGCGCTGACGACGGCTCTCGGACAGCTCCTGTTCCCGGCGGTTGATCTTCAAACTGATGGCTCCCGCGATCAGGAATACGAACACCAGCAGATACGGCGGCGCTGCTCCGTGGCGCGTAATGGTCGTCACGATACGGCCGAATACCGCCTCGTACACGTTCGAGCCGAACAGCAGCAGATAGCCGAGCAGGACGAGCACGTCGTCCCGCTCAAGCCGCCGGATACGCCAGAACCGCCGAATCAGCTGTACGACCAGATACAGGAAAAACGGCATCGAGAGATAATACCCGATCCTGCTCAGCGGTGCAATATCCTGCGTCGGCAGGATAAAATGCGCCGCCGCCAGCACGGCATACAGCACCGCATAGCACCGCACAACAATCGGCTTCGCCAGCTTTTCGTACAGGCTTTGCAGCAAAAGCAGCAGAAAACACGGCTGCAGCGTAATCATCAGCACCAGAAACCGATATGGAACTGCCCAGTTGTAATTTGCAGGCAGCAGATGCAGCACATAGAAATTCTGGTCGCGCAGACCGAGCAGCGCGCAGATAACCGCGAGGAAAACATACTTGATCTCGCCCTGAAATACCGCAAACAGCAGAAAATACATGCCGAACAGGCACAGCGAACCGCCAAGCACCAGGGAATACAGATTCTGGCTTCGGCGCATGCGGTCGATGTTCTCCGCAGTAGACAGGTGCATCTGCGTCAGACCGCCGCCTTCGCGGTGCACGAAATTCGCGTACTGACAGACCACCTCGACCGTGCCATCCTCGCCGGTGTAAATCGGTATGAGCATGTAGTCGATGCGCGGCTCAGACTCCGCCGCAGACGCCCCCACCTTGCCGATTTCGAGCACTTCACTGCCGTTTACCAGCACGCGCGTGCTGTAATCGAATGAGTAGCCGCCGAGTGTCAGGTATTGTTTCGGCTGCGCGTGTATTTTCAGCCGGTATGAGCCGTATGGAATGGATTCGTCGCGTTCTCCCGGTCGGGCAGCGTCCAGCTCTGCGCCGCTGCCGAGCACCTCAGGATAGAACGTCCATTCACCGTCTATCTCATATACCGCCGACGAAAAATCCGCTGATGTTGCATCCAGTACGCCGTCCTGCGCTTCCATTGCGCTGAAATTTCCCGATCGGTTGGAAAACAGCAGCATCAGCAGCACAAAAACCAGCAGGATAGCCGCCGTTATAGAGAGATAGCGTATTCGTTTGTTCGTCATGGGCAGACCCCCCTTCAAATCTCATTATAGGAGAAAAAGCCCAATGATTCAACAAGTTAATTTTTCGATTGACATAATGGAGAATGGAAAATGGAGAATTGAGAATGAACGTAAAGATTACGTTATACTGTAGGGCGGGGTGCCATCACCCCGCTGTTTGTAAATCACTTGCAATCGTGTAACCGTAAGGGCGACCAGTGGTCGCCCACGCATCCATTAAACCATAGTGCGGGAGGCCAATGGCCTCCCCTACGAGATTAATGTTGCGATGAATTTACATCCGGCGGGGTGAGGCAGAAGGTGAATTGCGGCAAAGCCGCAAGAGAAGCCACTCTGGAGTGCCCCGCCCTACGATTACATTTCATCTTCCATTCTCCATTTTCAATTTTCCATTTTCGTATCGTTACATCTCAATTTTCCCAAAGAAAAACCGGCCGCTCACGCAGCCGGTTTCAATTTCACAAAATGCAGGGAATGTTATTCCTTGTTCAGCGCCTCCAGACGAGCCTTATTCGCTGCGATAACCTTTTCCTGTACCGGAACCGGTGCCTCATCGTAGCGCTCGAACTGGGAAACAAACGAGCCTCTGCCCTGCGTCATGGAGCGCAGCTTGATCGCGTAATCGCCAAGCTCTGCCATCGGGCACTCGGCCACGATCTCCTGCTTGCCGCCGTCGAGCGGATTCATGCCCATGATGCGACCGCGGCGCTTGTTCAGATCGCCGATAACATCGCCCATGTAGGAATCCGGGATAACGACCTTGAGCGAGCATACCGGCTCAAGCAGAACCGGATTTGCCTGCGGGATACCAGCCTTGTAGGCCAGACGGGCCGCCATCTTGAAGGACAGCTCGTTGGAGTCTACATCGTGGTAGGAGCCGTCGAGCAGGGTTGCACGCAGGCCAACCATCGGATAGCCGGCCAGAACGCCGTGCTCCATTGCCTCGCGGATGCCCTTGTCAACTGCCGGATGGAAGTTCTTCGGCACGGAACCGCCGAAAATCTTCTCCTGGAACAGATAATCGCCCTCGGCATACGGTGCAAATTCCATCTTAACGTGGCCGTACTGACCATGGCCGCCGGACTGCTTCTTATGCTTGCCTTCTACCGTAACAGCCTTGCGGATCTTCTCGCGGTACGGAACGATCGGGTCGGTCAGCGTAACCTCTACGCCAAACTTATCCTTCAGCTTGGAGCACAGAACGTCCAGATGAATATCGCCGGCGCCGGAGATCAGGTGCTGCTTGGTTTCCGGGTTAAACTCGGTATCGAAGGACGGATCCTCATCATGCAGACGAGCAAGACCGGTGGAGATCTTCTCCTCAACGCCCTTTACCTTAGGCGCGATTGCCTGCGTGTAGCACGGCGGCGCAATCTCGATCGGCTCAAGCTCAACCTTGCGAACGCTCATCGAAAGCGTATCGCCGGTCTTGGTGGTAACCAGCTTGGAAACCGCGCCGATGTCGCCGCAGCCGACAACCGGAACCTCGGTCGTCTTTTTGCCGCATACGGTGAAGATGTGGCCCATCTTCTCGTTTGCATCGGCACGCTTGTTGACCAGCGTCATATCCTGCTTGACCTCGCCGGACATAACCTTAAAGTAGGAGAAGCGGCCGTACTGGTCAGCGACCGTCTTAAATACAAATGCACAGGTAGAGCCGTTCGGGGTGCAGTTGATCTCAATCAGCTCGCCCTTTTCGTCCTCGCAGATCTCGACCGGCTTTTCATCGGGAGACGGCATGTAGTCCGCAATGCCCTTGAGCAGTGCGTAGGAGCCGATACCGGTTGCAGCAGTGCCGCAGAATACCGGCGCGAGAACCAGATCCTTCACACCCTGACGGATACCGGCGATCAGCTCTTCATCCGAGAACTCCTCGCCTGCGAAGTAACGCTCCATCAGGTCCTCAGACAGCTCGGCGATGTTCTCGCACAGTGCTGCACGGTGCTGGTCGATACGGTCCTTCATGTTGTCCGGGATCGGGATCTCGACACGCTTGTTGCCTTCCATGCGGTACGCCTTGCGGATAACGCAGTCCACAATGCCGACGGTATCGCGGTTGCCCTCAAAAATCGGGACAACGATCGGCGCTACCGATACGCCGAACTGCTTCTGCAGCTTGTGCAGAGAGTTATAGTAATCCGAGTTTTCCTCGTCGATCTTGGAGATGTAGAACATACGCGGCATTGCGTGCTCTTCACAGTGAGCCCAAGCCTTTTCGGTGCCGACGCCCGGACCGGACTTGCCGGTTGCGACGATCAGCGCGGACTCCGCAACGCGCAGTGCGCACTGCACTTCACTTTCAAAATCAAAGAAACCCGGGGTATCGAGCAGATTGATCTTGCAGCCGTTCCACTCTACCGGCGCTACAGCCGTGGAAATGGAAAACTTGCGCTTGATCTCTTCGGGATCAAAGTCACAAACCGTGTTGCCGTCCGCGATTTTGCCAACGCGGTCGGTTACACCGGCGATATTGAGCAGGCTCTCGACCAGCGAGGTCTTGCCGTCGCCGCCGTGACCCATCAGACATACATTACGGATCTTGTTAACCGGATAATTCGCCATAGTTTATATTACACTCCCCTGCCCTAACCTGTCATCGTGCCCTGCCGGCACGTTATACTCCTGGGCGCTTTGTTTCGCGGGAGCAATCCTCTCTTTGCGGGATCGTCCCCCTTCTTCGTTATTATACACCATACAAACCAGGTATGCAAGCAGTTTTTTGTGCAATTTTCATGTAGCATTTTTCACAACGCCGTCGAATAACAGCGGCGGCCACTTAGTGTACGTTTCGCACACATTCTGATAAAAAATCCGAATTTTCCTTTGTTTTTTGCATTTCCGAAAGATTTTCAGCAAAATCACTCGCTTTTGTTTATTTCTTACAAATAAAATGATATAATTTTAGTGCTACTTCACAAAGGAAGAAAAAACACCCTTCGCACAATCTGACAAAGGGAAGCCTGTGACGGCATTTTGCACAGCTGGCCGTTCCGCCGATCTCAGGCAATATTCTGCCGCAGTTTTACAACACGATAGACGCATCTCCGGCGGTCAAGCATTTTTGCGGTATCTCGAATATCGCAGTAACTGAGAATGGAGAATTAACGCAACGGTTTCATTCTCCATCCTCAATTCTCCGTTTTCCATAAAAAAGCCGCTTACCTTACCGGTAAGCGGCTCAGTCTGTCGATAAAGTCAATCTATCGTTTTTACTTTTCGTGCGGCAGCACGCATAAAATAGAATTTGCACAGCAAATTCATAATTCCCGGGGGCGTGTACCTCGGGAATTATACAAGGGACGAAAAATTGTGCCCGTAGGGCGCGGCTTTTCGTCAAGATTCGATTGAAAGCGTGGTTTCAATCGAGAGGCTGCTCGAAAAACGGAGTTTTTCGACAGCCTCAGCCGCTTACCTATCGGTAAGCGGCTTTGGGCTTCTTTAGTTCAGGAAATCCTTCAGCTTCTTGGAGCGCGACGGATGACGCAGCTTACGCAGCGCCTTTGCCTCGATCTGGCGGATACGCTCACGAGTTACGTTGAATTCCTTGCCAACCTCCTCGAGGGTGCGGGTATGGCCGTCCTCGATGCCGAAGCGCAGGCGCAGAACCTTTTCCTCACGCGGCGTCAGAGTCTTGAGCACCTCGACGAGCTGCTCCTTGAGCAGCATAAAGGAAGCCGCCTCTGCCGGTTCCGGCGCGTCGTCATCCGGGATGAAGTCGCCGAGGTGAGAATCCTCCTCCTCGCCGATCGGCGTCTCGAGCGATACCGGCTCCTGCGCGATCTTCAGGATGTCGCGCACACGGTCAACCGGCATGTTCATCTCCTTGGCGATCTCCTCCGGGCTGGGATCGTGGCCCAGCTCCTGCAGCAGCTGGCGGGAAACGCGGATAACCTTGTTGATGGTCTCAACCATGTGTACCGGAATACGGATCGTACGCGCCTGATCCGCAATCGCACGGGTGATTGCCTGACGGATCCACCACGTTGCGTAGGTAGAGAACTTAAAGCCCTTGGTGCTGTCGAACTTCTCAACTGCCTTGATCAGACCGAGGTTGCCCTCCTGGATCAGATCGAGGAACAGCATGCCGCGGCCGACATAGCGCTTTGCAATGGAGACAACCAGTCGCAGGTTCGCCTCAGCCAGACGCTTCTTTGCACGGTCGCCGAGCTTGATATCTTTCTCAAGCTGTGCGCGCTCCTCCGCCGGAATGGCATCGCCTTCGTTTGCGATACGCTCTGCGGCCTCGTTGCCCTTCTGCATCCGCTCTGCGAGCGTTACCTCCTCCTCAGGAGACAGCAGATCGACCTTACCGATCTCCTTCAGATACATGCGGACCGGATCGTCAATGGCGAACGTTTCAGCCATGGCAGAGGTATCGACCAGTTCTTCCTCCGGAACCTCTTCCACTTCCTCCGGCTCAAAGGAGTCGTCATCGTCACCGATGACCTTCTCCAGCACACCGTTCGTCTCGACCTCGATGCCCATGGTCTCGAGCGTCTCGTACACCTTGTCGATGTCCTCGCTCGACAGCTCCAGATGGCTCAGTGCATCCGAGATCTCCTTGAGGGTCAGTCGGCCGTTCTTCTTGCCAAGCGCGAGCAGGTCGCGCAGGATCTGCTGCTGTGCTGCCTGCTGCTCCTGTGCGTTTGCGGCTGCATTTGCGTTTGCTTTCGTCATATCGTTTGTCCTCCCGCGTTTTGTTTTTTGATGCGTCCGAATGTAAGCAGCGGGTCCTCTCCCGCCTGCGTAATGGTTCCATCCTTGACGCGCTGCATTCGTATGGTGTTTATGTATTCCTGCAGTTCCCCTCGATGCTCTCCGGCCGGAATGCCGGGTTCGAGTATCGCGGACAGCAGGCTCATTTCGTTAGGCTCCAGCCATCCCTCAAAGGACAGCACATCGACCATCTGGTCGTTTCGGTTCAGCTCCAGCACGCGCTCGTATATCTTACGCAGCACCGGTGCGGAAAACCACGCCGGCTGCAAGTCCTTTTCGGCAACGGCAATCAATTTCTGGTCCGAAAACAGAAGTCTAAGCACGTTCTCCTCGGCCTTTGCGGATTTCATGTCGGTATACGCCAGTGACCTGTCCTTCGGCTGCGCCAGTCCGACCGGAGAGCGTATCTCACGCCGTTCGGCGGCCTTTCGCCGCTTGCGCTGAATGCCGAGTTCGCGCCGAACCTCAACGTTCATGGCTTCGGCGGTCACGCCTGCCATCTTGGCGGCACGTCCGGCGTAGACCTCGCGCTCAATGGTGCTCTCGATGCCGGCGAGCATCCTTGCTGCATCTCTGAGGAACAGCACGCGTGCTTCGTCGTCCTCAAGATCGTACTTTGCAGCGATCTGCTCAATGCGGAACGCGTTGTGGTCCTCACTGCGTTCAATCAGATTGCGGAACGCATCTGCGCCGCGTGCCTTGATGAATTCATCCGGGTCCTTGGCCCCCGGAATACGCAGCACCTTGACCTGCAGATCACATTTTTTCAGGATGTCGATCGCGCGCTGTGCCGCCGCCTGACCGGCTCCGTCCGCGTCATACGAGATGACAATGCGGTCAGTATGCCGCGCGATAATGCGCGCCTGCTCCTCGGTCAGCGAGGTGCCAAGCGATGCAACCGCGGAATCAAATCCCGCCTGATGCAGCGCGATGACATCCATATAGCCCTCAGCTAATATAAAATAATCGTTCTTCGTGCTTTTTGACAGGTTGAGCGCAAACAGATTGCGGCTCTTGTGGAAGATCGGCGTTTCCGGCGAGTTCAGGTACTTCGGCTTGGAATCATCCAGCACACGGCCGCCGAATGCGATCACATGACCGCGCACGTCGATGATCGGGAACATGACACGGTTGCGGAACCGGTCGTAAATATGTCCCTTTTCGCTGCGGCTGACCAGACCGGCGTCCATAAGTTCCTCGCGCGTGTAGCCTTTGGCCGTCATCGCATCGATGAGCGCGTGGAAGGAATCCGGTGCATAGCCGAGTCCGAAACGGTTCATCGTCCTTCGGGACAGACCTCGGTTGATAAAATACTGCTGTGCGGTTCGGTTTTCCGGCCGCCAGAGTGTGTCATAATAATAGCGTCCGGCATCCCTGCAGAGCGCGTACAGACGCTCTCTGTGGCGCGCCGCTTTGCGCTCGGCTTCGCCCTGCTCGGGTATCTGCATGCCCGCCCGCTCGGCGAGATAGCGTACCGCATCCGGGAAGGTCAGACCTTCCGCCTTCATAATAAAGGTGATGACACCGCCGCCTGCGCCGCAGCCGAAGCAGTGAAAGATCTGCTTGTCCGGCGAAACCGAAAACGAACCGGTTTTCTCGTTGTGGAAGGGACACAGACCGAAATAGTTCGCGCCGCTCTTTTTCAGCTGCACATATTGCGAAACGATCTCTACAATGTCGTTCCGCGCGGACAGCTCGTCCAGAAATATACGGTCAAACGGCATTTCGTGCCCCTCCTTCCCTATTTATCGAACGAAAACGAATATATGATACCCATTTTCGTTAATCCTCAATCTTATTCCAGCTTTTTGGAATAAATAAATTCTTATAGACCGCTATCGAGTAGCGGTCGGTCATGCCTGCAACATAGTCGCACGCGATCCGCTCGAGCGCCTCCCCCCGGGCCTGCAGCACGAAGTAATCATCCGGCAGCTCGTCGGGATGCTCGATAAAATATTCATACAAACTGCGCAGCATGGATTTTGCGCGTTTTTCCTCGTGCTGTGCAGCTGTGCCGTGGTACACATGATCGAACATGAACTGCCGCAGCTCCATCATGTCCGCGTGCATCTGCTCGTCCATGCCGATCTCCAGATACCGCTGACCGTACTCGATCATCGCCGTCACCAGCGTGTCAATGCGCTTGCCGTGCGTCTCACCCAGGCGTTTCCTCAAATGCTGCGGAATATCGTTCTCGCGGATAATGCCCGCGCGTACCGCGTCATCAATATCATGGTTGATGTAGGCAATGCGGTCGGCAAAGTGGATAATGCGTCCTTCCGGCGTACTCGCCTTGCGCCTGCCGGTATGGCAGACAATGCCGTTGCGCACCTCGCGCGTAAGGTTCAAATCCTCGAGCACATCCACAACGCGCAAACTCTGCTCGTTGTGCCGAAACCCGAACGAACAAACCTCGTCAAGTGCCGCCTCTCCGGCGTGACCGAACGGCGTGTGCCCGAGATCATGTCCGAGTGCGATCGCTTCGGTCAAATCCTCGTTGAGTCCGAGCGCCCGCGCGATGGTCCGCGCAATCTGCGCGACCTCGAGCGTGTGCGTCAGCCGAGCACGGTAGTGGTCGCCCTCCGGCGAGATAAATACCTGCGTCTTGTTGCCCAGCCGCCGGAACGCCTTTGAATGGATAATGCGGTCCCGGTCGCGCTGAAAGCAGGTGCGGTACGGACACGGTTCCATCGGGCGCAGCCTGCCTGCGGAGCTGTCCGCAAAGGTCGCCCACGGCTCAAGCACCGCGTGCTCGCGCTGTTCGTTCTGCTCTCGAATGGTCATATGTACCGCCTCCTCAGCCTCGGAGAATCCGTCACATAATAGTTATACGAAACGAAATCTGAAAATCCTCTTTTTTTCACAAAAATTTTTTCAGAATTTTGTGAGCCTTGCAAGCCGATATTTACTTGACACGCCGACCCATGAATCGGGTCTCCATGACCTCGGCGTAAACCTGCCCTGCCGTGGCTTCGGCAAGCGCCCGATTGAGCTCGTCCTCCCGACCGGCGGGCAGCGTCACGGTCAGCGTTACATCCGCGCCGTAGTCGGTCTCCTCGACCGCGCAGTCGTGATCAGGCAGCAGGTGCAGAATAATCTCGTACAGATTGTACGGGCACGCGATGAGCGCCACCGTGTACAGGCTCATTCTCTGCACACCGGCCGCCGCGACAGCTACCTGCGCGCCCTGCGTGTACGCGCGGACCAATCCGCCCGTGCCGAGCAGAATACCGCCGAAATAGCGCGTGACAACGCAAACGCAGTCGGTCAGGTTCTCGTGGCGCAGCACCTCGAGGATCGGCATGCCTGCCGTGCCCTGCGGTTCTCCGTCATCCGAGTAGCGCATCACATTGCCTTCACGGAGAATGTAGGCGTAGCAGTTGTGTGTCGCGTCCCAGTAGGTCTCGCGCATCTCCTTTATCTTCGCTACCGCCTCTTCGGCGGTTTCAACGTGCCACAGCCGTCCGGTGAACTTGGAGCGTTTTTCTTCAAATTTATCCTCGCCGTAATCGGCAAAAGGCACAAAGTAGTCTTTTTCCATCTATTTCACTCCGATGGGAAATTTAATTGAGAATAGATAATGGAGAATTGAGAATTATGGTATCGCACTGCGCGCGATGATTTAATACCGTCCTGCGGACGGACTCCTCGTCGCAGCGCGGACGGAACTCGCGCAAGGATAGCTTGTCGCAGCGCGGACGGAACTCGCGCAAGGATAGCGACATTCTCCATTCTCAATTCTCAATCTTCCATTATATAAGTTGAAACTCTGCCGTAGGTCTTATCATCCACGACCGCCTCGACAATCGTGCCTTCCGCGGCATAGTCGGTCGAGTCGATCTGCGCTTCACGGTGCAGCATATCGAGCACGGCGCCGTCGCTGTACGGAATGCACAGCTTTACCTTATGCTTGCCCTTGCCGAGCGCCTTTTCGATGGCAGTCAGCAGGTCGTCAATGCCCTCGCCGCTCTTTGCGGAAATCTTTACGCCCTCATCCGGCCGAATGAACGGAATGACATCCGGATCGCACTTATCCGCCTTGTTGTACACCATCACGCGCGGAATATCCTGTGCGCCGAGCTGTGCCACAACCTTATCCACAGTCTGTGCATGAATCTGCCAGTTTTCGTCCGAAACGTCCACGACATGCAGCAGCAGATCGGCATACGCCAGCTCCTCGAGCGTTGCCTTGAACGCCGATACGAGATGATGCGGCAGCTTGCGGATGAAGCCTACGGTATCGGACAGAAGGATTTCCTGCGTATCCGAAATGCGTTTTTTACGCGTGGTCGGGTCGAGCGTATCGAACAAACGGTCGTTCGCCTCGATGCCCGCACCGGTCAGAGTGTTCAGCAGCGTGGACTTGCCCGCATTCGTGTAGCCGACAATGGCAACCAGCGGCAGCTCGGCCTTTTTGCGCTGGCGGCGCTGCACGGAGCGCACCTGACGCACCTGCTCCAGATCACGGCGCAGCTTGTCGATGCGGCTGCGGATGTGACGGCGGTCGCTCTCCAGCTTGCTCTCACCGGGGCCGCGCGTGCCGATGCCGCCGCCGAGACGGCTCATCGCCTTGCCCATACCTGCCAGACGCGGCAGAATATACTGGTACTGCGCCAGCTCGACCTGCAGCTTGCCCTCGCCGGTGCGCGCACGCTGCGCGAAAATATCGAGGATGAGCGCCGAACGGTCGAGTACCGTGCGGCCGGTCAGCTCCTCCAGATTGCTCATCTGCGACGGCGACAGCTCGTTGTCGAACAGGATCAGACTTGCGTCGTTCATCTCGGCAAGCTGCTTAACCTCTTCCGCCTTGCCCTCACCGATAAACGTGCGGGCATCCGGCGCCGGACGGCGCTGCAGCGTCATCGCAACGGCCTCCGCACCGGCTGTTTCCGCCAGCGCACGCAGCTCGTCCATCGTGCGCTCGTCCGCATCCTGATCGGTGTTGAAGCTCGGACACGACAGACCGACCAGAACCGCCCGTTCGATCTGCTTTTCTTCTGTTTGATTGGTAAACGGCATGGAAAATTCCTCCTTGCTGTTAAATTATCCTCTATATTTATTACACCCAAACGCAAAACCGTACAAGACTTGATTTTCCGTCCGATTTGCGGTAATATAAAGGTAGACAAAGTGAATATTTTTCCGTCACGGCAAACCGTGGCGGATTTTTGTTATATAGAAAATGCCCTATCGTTGTAAGTCAGCGCACCCTGCGGTAACATCTGTTATCAAATTAAACTCGTAGTTGCTGTCCATAACAACGCGTAAACGAGTTGCGCGGCACAGATATGCCGCGCCTGCGCAGAGTAAACCGTCTGTGCAGCAGTATGGTATCCGGCACTGCGGATAGGCCGGGACATGGGAGCACACTGTGCTCCCCTACGGTAGAAAAAATCCTCTGCCGTTCCCCTATTTCGGAGCGGTCGCCGGTCTCTGGTCTGCGCCAAGCTAAGAAACAAAGGGAAACGGGAGTTAAGAGGGTAGAAACCGCAGGTGTCTACCCTCTTGCCCACCGCCGTGGGTACGGCGAATCTCCTGCCGTCCGCAGACGGCAACTCTCCGCTGCGGTTCAGCGAAAAACTTTCCGCCCGGACAGGATGAACCGCCTGCGCGGTTCAAGCGCACCAGACCGCCTGTGCCGCAAACACCCTTCCGCAATCTGCAAACAGATAACGAAAAAGCCACCGAAAACACGTTTCGATGGCTTTTCTCATTACTTGTCCAGATTGAAACGCTTCTTGAAGCGATCAACACGTCCGCCGGTGTCTACCAGCTTCTGCTTACCCGTGAAGAAGGGGTGGCACTTGGAGCAAACGTCAACGACGATGTTCTCCTTGGTGGAGCCGGTCTCAATGACATTGCCGCAGGCACAGCGGATCGTGGTCTGCTTGTAGTCGGGATGGATGCCCTGTTTCATGTTGTTTCACCTCTTTCCACGGATATGTTTACATATCTCCAACAGTCGTAAAATTATCTTACCACATGTTTTCCGAAAATGCAAGCATTATTTTTCATAAATCAGATTTTCTTCTTTCCAGCCCTCGAGCACGGGGATCATGGAAGCGGCAAGGCTCTTCGCGCCTGCCAGATCGTGCAGCAGATAATTGCCGCACTCAATGCGGCTCGCGCCCGGAATCTCGCCCTCGTAAGCGGCGATAAACGCCATGCTCTCCTGCACGAGCGCAATCGCATCCGACGGCTTCATATCGCGCACAAGGAAGTAAAAGCCGGTCTGACAGCCCATCGGGCCGCAGTAGATGATCTGATCGGCAAACTTCGAGTTGCGTGCATACGTTGCAAACAGGTGCTCGAACGTATGCCCCGCCGCAGGCTGGATGTACGTGCCCGCATTCGGGTACACCATGCGGATGTCATAGGTGGTGATGTCACCGTCGATACGCGAGGTATACATACCCGGCTTCAGTTTGTCATGGTTTACTTCAAAGCTGGCAATTCGTTTCATGCCTTTGCCTCCCTTTCAACACCAAGGAATCGAAGCTCCGTGCGGTATTCGCGCCAGAGCAGAATATACGAGATAAAGAATGCCGCGATCTCCGCGATCGGGAACGAGTACCAGACGGCATTCAAGCCGAACTGCTGACCCAGAATCCACGCCGCCGGAAGGATAACGACCAGCTGACGGCAGACAGACACGATCAGGCTGTTCATGCCGCGTGCGGTGGCCTGAAACAGCGTGGAGTTGATGATGCCGAACGCCGCGCCGAGGAACGACAGGCTGATGGTCTTGAGCGCCGGAACGCCGACCTCGATCATCTCCTGTGCTGCCGCCGCATCGGACTTGTCCACAAACAGCATGAGCATCTGCTCGGGCAGCAGCTGGAACAGCACCAGACCAAGCGCCATAATGACAACAGCCGCCGTCAGCGTGATCTTGTACGCCCCCATCAGGCGCTTGCGGTTGCGCGCGCCGTAGTTGTAGCCCATAACAGGCAGCGCACCCTGATTGAGGCCGAATACCGGCATAAAGACGAAGGTCTGCAGCTTGAAATACACACCGAGTACGTTGACCGCCGTCTGCGAAAACGCGATGAGGATGCCGTTCATGCCCGCCGTCATAACCGAGACCACGCTCTGCATGACAATACCCGGCAGGCCGACACGGTAAATGTCCTTGATCGTCTGTCCGCGCCACTTGAACTCGCGCATGTTAACATTCAGCACCTTCTGACGACGGAACACGCCCCACAGACCAAGCGCCATGCCGAAGATCTGGCCGATAACGGTCGCGAGCGCCGCACCGCGAATACCCATCTCCGGGAACGGGCCGATGCCGAAGATCATCAGCGGGTCAAGGATGATGTTGATGATCGCACCGGTCAAACCCTGACACATCGGGATGATCATGTTGCCGCCGGACTGCTGGATCTTCTCGCACATCATCGAGATCATAACAAAAATACTCATGCCGACCGCAATGTGCGAATACTGGATAGCGTAAGCCGAAACCGCCTCGCTCGCACCGAATGCACCGACGAATACACCCGAAAATCCCCAGCCGAGGATGAAGAATGCGATGCCGCCAACAACCGCCAGCGCAACGCCGTGCTCTGCCGCCGAGTCCGCGTGCTTCTGGCGCTTTTCACCCAGACGGCGTGCGATCAGTGAGTTTACGCCGACACCGGTGCCGACACCGATCGCCACGACCAGCATCTGCAGCGGATATACGAGCGAAACCGCCGCCAGCGCATCCTGCGAATACTTGGCCACGAAGATACTGTCCACAATATTGTACAGCGCGTTGATGATCATGGAGATCATCGCCGGCAGTGCCATCGAAAAGATCAGCGGGCCCATTTTTGCGGTTCCCATTTTATTCTGTTGTTCCAAAAATTACAGCCTCCCAACGTAAAAGGAAGCCGCGTTAGGATTTCTAACGCAGCTCCATACTCTCTTTCCTATATATAATAGGATATGATGCGTTATATTGCAAGTGTTTTTTACAGTTTATCCGCAAGTTCGGCAAAGGAATGCTCGACGAACACATCGCTGACCTGCCGGAGCGTATCTTCGCCCTCCGCGTAGGCGGGCTCTGCCATGCCGCAGAGCGCAAAACCGGCTTTTTTCGCCGTTACGCCCGCATACGGCGCATCCTCAAACACCATGCACTCGCCTGCTGTCAGACCGAGACGGCGGGCGGCTTCGAGATAGATGTCCGGCTCGTACTTAGGCACGCCCACGTCCTCGATAGTGAGCATGAACTCGAAATATTTCATCATGTCGCGGTCGATGAGCGCCTTCTCCGCGTGGCGGCGTGCCGTCAGCGTAGCGATGGCCATTTTGATGCCGCGTGCGCGCAGACCTTCGAGGAAGTCGATCACGCCGTCCTTCGGCCGGGCAATCGTCTCGTAGCGCGAGGTGATCATCTCGTCCATGCCGTCGAGCATCTGCTGCTGGGTCAGCGGCAGGTTCGGATAGCGTTTCAGAAAATACTCCGCGACCTGCGGCTGGGAAAAGCCCTCGCATACCGCGTAGTCCGCGTCTGTGATGTGAACGTCGAACTGCGCAAGGTAGCGCTGTGTCAGTCGTTTCCAGACCGGCATGGAGTCCAAAAGCGTGCCGTCCATGTCGAAAATTGCACCTTTGAAATTCTGCATTGGTTTTGTTCCTTTCGAGAACGTATATCGTAGGGCGTGACGACCTCGGCACGCCGCCTTTTCAGCAACTGCACATGATTTACACGGCGCGCCGAGTCGTCGCGCCCTACGGATGGTTGATTATTTGGTTTTTCGGTCGATAAACTGCGGTCTGAGCTTGGAATAGATGATCTTCTGCTCACTGTACAGGCCGTAGTAGCCGGAGAGCATATACGAGATGGCGATGACCAACGCGAACAGCGCAAGGCTCTGACCACCGAACAGCTCATACGCCAGCAGAATGGATGTGAGCGGCGAATTGGTCACGCCGCAGAACACCGCCGTCATGCCGAGACCGGCCGCAAAGGACGGCGCCAGACCGAAAAATCCGCCGTAGGCGGCGCCGAAGGTCGCACCGATGAACAGCACAGGCACGATCTCACCGCCTTTATAGCCGACGCCGATGGTAATCGCCGTCAGCACCAGCTTGAGGAAAAACGCCTCGTAGGCCGCATGACCGGCAATCGCGCGTTCAATGACCTGCATGCCTGCACCGTTGTAGTCTCGGGTGCCGAGCAGCAGGCTGATGAGCACAACGACAGCACCGCCGACCGCGATGCACGCGTACTGATTCGGCAGAAAATGCTTGAACAGATGGCCGATTTTATGGAAGATGATGCACACGAGCGTACTCAGTCCGGCGCAGACCACGCCGAACGCCACCAGCTTTACAATAAGCAGCACATCTGTATTTTCCGGCACACCGGAGAGCGTAAACGCGGTCGTGCCGCCGCCAAGCTGCAGCGCTACCTGATGCGCGATCACGCTCGCGAGGATGGACGGAAACAGCGCCGCGTAGTACATCACGCCCACGCTGATAACCTCCATTGCGAACACGCTCGCCGCAAGCGGTGTGCCGAACAGTGCCGAAAAGCACGCCGCCATACCGCACATGGTAATCGTGCGGGAATCCTTGTCGTCCAGGTGCATCAGATGTCCGATATTGCCCGAAATCGCACCGCCGAGCTGCAGCGCCGCACCTTCTCGTCCGGCAGAGCCGCCGCAAAGGTGGGTCAGCACCGAGGTGATGAAGATGCTCGGCGCAAGGCGCAGCCGCACCGGATGATCCTGCCGCACCGAGGTCAGGATAAAGTTAGTGCCGCGCTCAAGCGGCATATCCATTTTACTGTACCAGAACGCAATGAAAACACCGACCAGCGGCAGAAAATACAGTGTCCAGCTCTGCTCCTGCCGGGTTTCGGTCGCCCATTCAAGCGCGTGCTCAAACGCCACGCCGACCGCGCCGACGACCACGCCGATGATTACCGCAAACAGGCACCATCTCGCAAAAATGCTGATATTGTGCCGCACGCGATACCACGAGCCGTACAGCTGCCGCAGCAGACGGCGTCCCGGCTTGTTATTCTGAGGCATAGCGCCCCTCCCCCTTCATGCAATCTCATTTCCGATAAGAATTGCCCCGCAGAGATAACCTGTGGGGCAATTTGTGAGTAAACTATGCTTATTTGCTCGTAGATGAGGTTTCCTTGAGCACAACATCGTGTGCGCCGCCCTCGACGATCGAGGTTGCGGATACCAGCGTGATCTTTGCCTTCTTCTGGAACTCCGGAATGGACAGAGAGCCGCAGTTGCACATGGTGGAACGTACCTTGCTCAGGGTCAGGCCGAGGTTGTCCTTCAGCGAGCCTGCGTACGGAACGTAGGAGTCAACGCCTTCCTCGAAGGACAGCTTCTTGTCGCCGCCCATGTCGTAGCGCTGCCAGTTGCGGGCACGAGCAGAGCCCTCGCCCCAGTATTCCTTCATGTAGCTGCCGTTGATGTTGACCTTGTTCGTCGGGGACTCGTCAAAACGAGAGAAGTAGCGGCCGAGCATGAGGAAGTCAGCGCCCATAGCCAGCGCCAGCGTGCAGTGATAATCGTGAACGATACCGCCGTCCGAGCAGATCGGAATGTAGATGCCGGTCTCCTCGAAATACTCGTCACGAGCGGCTGCAACCTCGATCAGAGCGGTAGCCTGACCGCGGCCGATACCCTTCTGCTCACGGGTGATGCAGATGGAGCCGCCGCCGATGCCGACCTTGATGAAGTCCGCGCCGGCCTCAGCGAGGAAGCGGAAGCCCTCACGGTCAACAACGTTGCCCGCGCCGACCTTTACACTGTCGCCGTACTTTGCGCGTACCCAGGACAGGGTGCGGCTCTGCCACTCGGAGAAACCCTCGGAGGAGTCAATGCAGAGAACGTCTGCGCCCGCCTCAACCAGTGCCGGAACACGCTCTGCGTAGTCGCGGGTGTTGATGCCTGCGCCGACTACATAACGCTTGTGCTCATCGAGCAGCTCAAGAGAGTTTGCCTTGTGGCTGTCGTAGTCCTTACGGAATACCATATAAACAAGGTGCTGCTTGTCGTCTACCAGCGGCAGAGAGTTCAGCTTGTTATCCCAGATGATGTCGTTTGCGATCTTGAGGCTAGTATCTGCCGGAGCGGTGATCAGCTTGTCAAACGGAGTCATGAACTCCTCAACCTTAACGCTGCGCTCCATGCGGGAAACGCGGTAGTCGCGGCTGGTGACAATGCCGAGCAGCTTGCCGTTAGCGGTGCCGTCATCGGTAACAGCCATGGTGGAGTGACCGGTGCGCTCCTTCAGCTTGAGAACTTCCTCAAGGGTGGTGTCCGGCTTTACGTTGGAGTCGGATACGATGAAGCCTGCCTTGTAGTTCTTTACGCGGGAAACCATGGCAGCCTCGCTCTCGATCGACTGCGAACCGAAGATAAAGGAGATACCGCCCTCCTGCGCCAGTGCGATTGCCATACGATCATCCGATACCGCCTGCATGATTGCGGAAACCATCGGAATGTTGGCATACAGCGCGGATTTCTCGCCCTTTTTGTACTTAACGATTGGTGTGCGCAGGCTTACGTTCGCCGGCATGCACTCCGCAGAGGAATACCCCGGTACCAGCAGATATTCGTTAAAGGTATGCGAAGGTTCACTGAAATAATACGCCATTTCGTCGTTCTCCTTTTCTCCAAATAGGTCGTTTTTGATAGTTAAGTTTATTATATCCTTTTTGCCCTGTAAAGTAAAGCGGGCATATGACGGTTTTTCACGATTTTTGCCGCATGCATGTTATGCAATCCGTGCAATAAACTGTCGGCGAAACTACAGTTTCGCCGACAAGAGGAACGGACCGTGGGCCGTTCCAAAGTCGTCCGAAAGTTCCCATACGGAAACTTTCTCCCTCTCAGGGTGTAAAACCTGCGCTATCCTTGCGCGGATTCTTGGACGCGCTGCGTCGATACATGCTCCCGGTTTGCTCTCATTAAACATTTTTAAGGATAGAGGCCTACGGGCTACGAATTTGCACAGCAAATTCTATTTTATGCGCGCTATCGCGCTTAATTGATATAGCCTGTTCCTTTTCGATAGATTAGCGATAGAAAAATCCGCAGACGTTCCCGTCTGCGGATTTTTCATTTGGAAATGAGGAATGAATGATGGTGGCATATTGAAGTCCTGCGGAGCCGTCCGGTATTTTTCCGGTGCCCCTTCGCTTTTGTTGTACTCAATTTACCATCGTGCGGCCGCAATGTCAATGCATGCAAATGAATCTTAACACGCTCTTAACTGCCGAGCGGTCAAATGCTGTCAGTCCTCGTCAAGCGACACCCATTCGGTATCGCCGGTGTGGAAAAAGTACAGCACGCAGGCGCGGACCGGTCTGCCGTAAATCTCATGCACGGCACGCGCGTAGGCGGCCAGCTGCGGACGGTACTGCTCGGCTCTCTCGACCGCACCGCCCTTCTTGATGCGGTCGGTCTTGAAGTCAAGGATAACAAAGCCGTCCCTGGTTTCGATCAGGCAGTCGATAACACCCTGCAGGAGCACATTTTCCTCGGGTGCGTCCGCCGCAACCGGAAAATACGCTTGCGCCGGAACGAGCACGGAGAACTTGAACTCACGCCGCACCTTGTTTTCCGCCATAAAGGTTTTGTACAGGTCGGAGGCGAAAAACCGTTCGATCTTGCGTTTATCCACAGCATGCGCCTGTTCTGTGGACAAAATCTTCTTTTCCGCCAGACGGTTCAGCTCGTTTTCCACGCCGTTTGGCGCACAGGCGACGTCAAAGTCGCAGAACTGCATAAACAGGTGGTGTGCTGTGCCGATCTCGGCCGGTGTCAGCTTTTTTTCTCCCTGCTCGAACAGCGGCGCGCGCAGCTGCACCTCCTTCCGCGGAGGCGGTGTCTCCTCGGCGGCCTCGTCTGCGCGGTAGCCACGGCCGACACCGGTGGCGGTCAGCTTACTCGGCAGATCCGCGAGGTAAGCATGCGGGTAGTCGAAGTGCGGCTGCACGGTGCAGTCGCCGGTCTCCCTGTCCTCGAAACGCAGGATTTCAGCTTCCTGCGGCTGCAGGTCGCTCGGATAATACACCTTGAGCGTAAATGCGTCATTGTCCGTGCCGTGCTCGGGCACCTCGGGCGCATACTCCTCGCGGAACGCACGCGCGCACGGATGCCGCAGCAACGGTGTCAGAATCCACGCAAGCGGCGTGCGCGCCGCGCCCATGGCGTACTGCGGCAGCTCATCGAGCGATGCCAGCAGCGACCATTTTTTCAAAGAATTCCGCAGGCTGCCGGTGGCTGCCGTCAGAATCAGTTTTTCCTTTGCACGCGTCATCGCTACATATAATACGCGCAGCTCTTCGGATATCATCTCGCGGCGCATCTGCACCGAGACCGCAATGCGCTCGGCGGTGTCGTACTGCACACCGCGGTCACGGTCGCGGCACTTGCTGCCGAAGCCAAGGTTCTGGTGCACGAGCACCGGCTCCTTGAGGTCGCTGTCGTTGAACTGCTTGGCGCAGTCTGCCACGATAACGACCGGAAATTCCAGTCCTTTGGACTTGTGGATGGACAGAATGCGGACCGCACCGCCGGTGGCCTCGGCACCGACCGTCTGGAAATCCTCGCCCTGCTCGAGCATGCCGCGCAGCAGGCGCACAAAGTCAAACAGGCCGCGGAAGCCCTGTCCCTCAAACGAGCGCGCCCGCTCGAAGAATGTCAGCAGGTTGCTCTGGCGCTGTGCGCCGTTCGGCAGCGCGCCGTACAGGCCGAGTGCGCCGGTCTGATCGTAAATCTCCCACAGCAGGCGGTACACCGGCTGATCGCACGCAAAGGTGCGCAGAAAGTCCAGCCGCTGCAGAAAGGTTTCCACCTTCGGGAAATCCGTTCTCGACTGCAGAAGCGCGTCATAATAGCTGATCTTGCGATCCACAAGGCGAATATCTGCCAGTTCCTGCTCGGTGAATCCGAACAGCGGCGAGCGCATCACACCGATAAGGTCAACGTCCTGCCTCGGATTGTCAATGACACTGAGCAGCGACACCATCGTGCCGACCTCGGCAGTCTCCAGCAGGCCGCCGCGCTGCTCGGCGCTGGCCGTTACACCGATGCGCTCCAGCTCCGCAATGTAGGTCGGCGCCTTGCTTCTGGGCGAGCGCAGCAGGATTACGATGTCACCCGGCGTGACCGGACGCAGCCTTCCGGTCTGCTTGTCCGTCACCGGAAAGCCTTCATCGAGCAGCGCACGAATCCGCTTCGCGGCAAGCTGCGCTTCGAGTTTGGTCTTGTCCGGCGCATTATCGTCCTCGCCGAGTCCATCCGCATCCACGAGCAGGACTTCGGTCTTGTACCGCTCGTTTCCGGCCTCCGGATAGTAGTCCGCACCGAGGTGCAGCGCCTCCTTGTCCGTGTACGCGAGGTCGCCCACGGTCTCGCCCATGACGGCGGCAAACAGGTAGTTGCACGCGTCCAGCACAGCCGCCCGCGAACGGAAATTCTGCCCGAGGACAACACGGCGCGGCTGCCCGTCGGCGGCATCCGCCGCCTCGCCGAAGCTGCGGTATTTCTCAAGGAAAATGGACGGATCCGCCAGTCGAAAGCCGTAAATGCTCTGCTTGACGTCACCGACCATGAACAGGTTAGTCTCGTCTCTGGAGAGTGCGCGGAAGATGGCATCCTGCACGGCGTTGGTGTCCTGATACTCGTCTACCGCAATTTCGGTGAACTGCTCGGACATGGTTTTCGCCAGTGCGGACGGCTTGCCGTCTGTGTACAGCAGACGCACGGAAAAGTGCTCCAAATCGTTGAAATCCGCAGCATTTCTTGCACGTTTCGCTGCTGTAAAGGCATCGTCGAAGGCGTTTACCATGTCGATGAGCGCGAACAGCGCGGGTGCTGTCAGGCCGCGGTCGTACTCCGCTTCTTCTGCGGTGACGGTCAGCCATTTCTCCCGAATATTATTGGCAACGCCCTTCCACTCCTCGCGCATAGCCTTGATCTGCTCGAGGAACGCCTTGTCCTCAAATTTTCTCGCGGCCTTGAGTCGGTCAAACGAAATCGACCGGGCAGCCTTCACGCAGTCGTCCCAGCTGCCGTTATACAGCGCATCGAGCAGACGCTCGGCCTGATTTAAGTCGCTTGTCAGCGCGGGCAGATAGTTGTCCGCCAGCTCGTCAATGCCGGTCAATTCATCCACAGCCATGTGCAGAAATGCCGCACCGTGCTGTGCCGCCGACCTGGCCTGCTCACGCAGAACACAGCCGTGCGGCGTGTCCATGCCGCGCGTGTACAACCCCGCACGCACGTCCTCAAGGAACGCCCGCGGATCGGGATGCGCCTGAATCTTCTCGTAGGTGCCGAGAATGACCTCGCCCAGCTTTTTATCATCGCGCCCCGCCGTCAGCAGATCACAGAGCGCGAAAAACTTCTCGTCCGCCTGCTCGTAGGCCGTGTCGAGCACTTCTTCGAGCACCTCGGCGCGCAGCAGCTTGCCCTCGTTTTCGTCCATCAGGCGAAAGTCGGGCGCGATGCCGAGCACCGCCGCCTGCTCGCGCGCGAGCGACAGGCACAGCGCATGCACAGTCGTGATTTTCGCGCGGTGCACGAGGAACAGCTGCCGCCGCAGACGGGTATCCCGCGGGTTTGCGGCTACGGCCGCACCGAGGGCCGCACCGATTCGCTCACGCATTTCGGCTGCCGCTGCGTTGGTAAAGGTAACCAGCAGCAGGCGGTCGATATCGACCGGATCGTTCTCGTCCGTCAGCCGCCGGAGCACGCGCTCGGTCAGCACGGCTGTCTTGCCCGAGCCGGCTGCCGCCGAAACCAGCAGTGCACCGCCGCGGTCGTCGATCGCGGTCTGCTGATCAGGTGTCCACTTCGGCATTGTCGTCCCCTCCTAACTGCTCCCAGAATTCCTTGTCCTTGATGTTTTTCAGCCAGCGCACCTTGTCTCCGGCGGTCTCATCGAACCGGCAGGCTGCCCGGAAATCACACCATTCGCAGTAGCTGCGGTCGGTCTTGCGCGGGTCGGCTTCAATGCTGCCGTTTCGCAGAGCCTGTCCCATTTCGAGCAGCTTTTTCTGCGTGTAGCGTGCCAGCCTGCCGAATTTCGCCAGATCAGCTACCGCAGACTTGGCGGCAAGCGTCGGCTCATCCTCGCCCTTCCTGGTCTTGATAGAGACCGGAATAAACCGTCCGTCACCCTCCAGACCGTGCTCCATCGCCTCGAGCAGCGACATATCGTCGCTCAGCAGACCCGAACGCCGCAGCGCCTTATCGCGCAGGATGCGCAGCCCTTCCTCGTCCGTGTCGCGCGCCGCGTCCGGCAGCTCATCGCGCACCGGAACGTACAGCACGCCCGCCGGTACGATTTCGTTCAGCTCGGCAGTCAGGCGGGCACGATAACGGTCAAGACCCTCCTGCTGCAGCGCGTACAGATAGATGATAAGCTGCATGTTGAGTCCATACCAGATGTCGGACAGCGAAAATGACTTTTTTCCGCTTTTATAGTCCATAACGCGCAGATAGAGGCGGCCGTTTTTGATGTAGCCGTCCACGCGGTCCACCTTGCCGGAGAGTGAAACCGACACATCGCCGTCCTCACACTGCACGGGCGGCAGGTCGCCGCTGCGCGAGAAGTCCAGCTCATAGTCGATCGGCGCAAAGTCGGATACGCGCAGTTCTTCGATCACGTTGTCGAGGATCTGCTCCACGGCGCGCACCAGTCGGCGAAACAGGTACTGGAAACGCGCGGTTTTGTTCTCCAGGCCGCCCAGTTCCTCCGCGACATACTGCCGTACCGCTTCACGGCAGGCTTTGCGCACGGTCGGCTGATCGGCATGGGCGGCGCCGCCCTCGCACTTTCCAAGAGCATCCAGCGCATGCTCGAGCACATAGTGGATGAACGTGCCGGTCGAGAGCGCATCAAACTTCGCCACGCGGCGCGGCTTGGCCTTCAAACCATACTGCATAAAGAATGCAAACCGGCAGGAATAGAACGTATCCACACGCGAAGCGGTCAGATTGAGGCTTTTTCCGTACAATCCGTCAATCGTGTGCGGACTGCTCAGCGGTCCTCTGCCGCGCCGCTGCGCCTGCGCGTTTTTGACTCGCTCATCATCCTTATAGTAGTCATAGGCAACCCGCACGGCGGCTGTCCGGTCGCCCGAAAGATACGCGCACGCGAGTTCGACCGCCGGTCGTTCCGCCTGCAGGCGGTCACGCACGGTCTCCGTCCGGTGGGTGGAAAACGGCACATCCGGCAGCAATTCGCGCACTGTGTTTACGAAGTAGGACGGCCGCGTTTCACCGCCGCCTGCGTCGATGGTGTGATACATCAGCAGCAGCTCGTCCGTCGGGCACGCGAGTGCTCGATAGAGCGTTTCCTGCTCCATCAACAGGCGTTCCTCGCCGTAGGCTTTGAGTTCCACGCCGAGCGCGTCCATTTTATCACGGTCCATATCACTCAGCAGCGAGGTCGATGACGGGGTTTTCGGTATCAGGCCGTCGTTGACGCCCAGCAGGATGACATATTTCGCATTTTCCGTACACGCACGCTCGATGTTGCCGCAGGTCACGCGGTCGAGCGAAACCGGAATCGTGCCCACATCATACTCGCCGAGCACCAGCCGGAACAGCTGCGCGAAACGGTCGAGCGTCAGCGGCATATCACCGCACACCCATGCAAACTGCTCCATCGCAGAGACCAGGATTTCCCACAGCTGGCGGTACTCGTCGGCCAGCTGCAGACGGCCCGCCTGCTCATGTCCGGCGGCGCGGTCAGTCATGCGCTGCGGCGCATCCACCGCGAGAAGAAATGCATAGAGCGCACGCACGCAGTCGCCTGCAGGCTGCTCACCTGCAAGTGCCTCGCGCAGTGCGGAGAACGGCGCGATTGCTCGTTTGCGGAGTGTGTTCAGCTCGGCAAGCTGTGCCTTCGCGTTCTCGTCGATGGACAGACCGTAGCCGTCCGGATGCTCGGTCCACTCGCGTTCCCAGGCTCCGCCGCGGATGTTCCAGGTGAGCACATAGTTCTCTAATTTGTCAATTTCGTCCCAATCCAAGCCCGCGAGTCCGGTCTTGAGACAGGAGAACAGATCTTCATACCGGAAATAATTTCGCACCGCCTCGAGTGCATTCGTGACCAGCGCCATCGGCGGACGGGACAGCAGATCCGGCTTTTCCGCGAGGAACACCGGAATGTCGTACCGCGCCATCGCCATTGCAAGGAACGCGCTGTACGGCTCGATATCGCGTGCCGCAACCACAAAATCGCGGCAGCGCGCGCCTTCGTCCCGCACCTTGCGCCGAATGTAGGCCGCCGCATGCTCACACTCGTCAAACGGTGAAGCCGCCTCGTACAGCCGAACGCCGGCCGCGCTCTCCTGCGGGGTGCGCACCGGCAACAGGCTTTCGCGTTCGAGCGCAGCCAGTCCCGCCGGTCGGGCCACCTTGCTTTCGCCCAGTGCGATGCGCTCGACCGTCTGGTTATGATGCTTTGCCATCCGGGTTAATTTCTGCACTGTTTTACAGCCGGTAAGGAAAATCTCCGGGTAATCCGTATCGCAGGTTACCGCCGCAGAGAGCGGCACACCTGCCGCCAGCATGGCATCAACTACTGCACTTTCCTGCACGGTAAAGCCGAGAAATCCATCCAGATAGACCGCTGCGCCGTCCAGCGTGTGACTTTCTGCCAGACGGTCGCGCAGGTGTGTCAGACGGTCTCTCGGGTCGGGCAGGGACTCATCGCACAGGCGCTCATATGCCGTCAAAATCTGTGCAAGGTCGGACAATTTTTCTGCAAGTACAGCGTCCTCACTCTCCTCGGCAGCCGCAAACAGCGTCTCCGGTGCGACTGCACAGGTTTTGCACTCGTCGATCAGCCGCAGCGCCTCCTGCAGCAGCTCCGGCTTGTCTGCCAGACCCTTCCACGCACTCAGCCCGCCCTGCACACGGCGTGCCGCCTCCTGCAAGGTCAAAAGCTGACCTGCCGACGTCAGCATCTGCTGTGCCAGTCCGCCGACCTCAGAGAACACACGGTCAGCCAATCGTGAGAACGTCAGCACCTCGGCCGTGCGTGCGCCGTGGTTGTGCGTGGCCGCGGCAAGCCGCCGCTCCATCAGGTGCGAGTTCAGCTCGGGCACGAGCAGAATCTGCCGTCCTTCTCCTTTTTCACTCAGCGCCGCGATCTCCCGCAGGATGGCCGTTGTCTTGCCGCTTCCCGCTCGTCCGGTCCAGATCCGCATGGCACACTCTCCTTTCGTTTCATAGCTATTTGATTATAGCACAACCGAAGCAAATTGAAAATGGATACACCCACCGCAGCGGGCGTCCAGCGAGCAACCGCCCATAGGGCGGCTCTTAGCGAGCCGGAATAGAAAACAGGAAATTATCAATAAAGACCGCGTAGTCGTTTTATGCTTTTTGTGCGTTATCCGCTTATTTTCCAGTCTTTTTTGAACTTTTCCGGTGCTTTGTTTGCATTCTCATATTCTGTAAAATTATTTTTTCAAAAAACTCTTGCATTTTTCTCCGCTTAGGACTATACTTTCCTCAGGCAGAGTAATAAAGGCTTTGCCCCGCAAAACCAAATATTTGATTCTTCAGGGCAGGGTGCAATTCCCTACCGGCGGTACAGCCCGCGAGCGGATGCCATTCGGCGGAAGCATGATTCGGTGAAATTCCGAAGCCGACAGTATAGTCTGGACGAAAGAAGAATGCGCGGAAAGACCTTCCGCTTGTTTGCTGTTCTGAAATGCCGATTCGGTGTTTCAGACTTTTTATTTTCACAATGCTTTTCTCAGCGTCCCGAAGATTCTTGTCTTTGGGACGTTTTTTTATGGCTGTCGCCAAACTATCGTGAAATTTTCTACAGAATTATATCAGGTGATTCTATGCAGGAGCAAAAACAGGAATATATGCGTCGGGCGCTGGCGCTGGCCCAGCGCGGAGCCGGTCACGTCAACCCGAATCCGATGGTCGGCTGCGTCATCGTCAAGGACGGAAAAATCATCGGTGAAGGCTGGCACGAGCACATCGGCGGCCTGCATGCCGAGCGCAATGCATTCGCGCACTGCACCGAGGACTGCACGGGCGCAGACCTTTACGTCACGCTCGAGCCGTGCTGCCACTGGGGACGCACGCCGCCGTGCACAGACGCAGTCATCGAGCACAAGATCGGCCGCGTGTTCGTTGGCTGCCTCGACCCGAACCCGCTGGTAGCCGGCAAAGGCGCACAGATCCTGCGCGACGCAGGCATCGAAGTCGAGACCGGCGTGTGCGAGGACGAATGCCGCCGCGTGAATGAAGTTTTCTTTCACTACATCACGCACAAAACGCCGTTTGTGACGCTCAAGTACGCGATGACGCTGGACGGCAAAATCGCCGCGCACACCGGCGACAGCCGCTGGGTTACCGGCGAGACCGCCCGCCGTCATGTGCACGAAACGCGCAACCGGCTGCCCGCCATCATGGTCGGCATCGGCACCGTGCTTGAGGACGATCCGCTGCTCACCTGCCGCATTGACGGCGGGCGCGATCCGATCCGCGTAATCTGCGACAGCCGCGCAAGAACGCCGATCGACAGCAGAATCGTACAGACGGCGAACAAAATCCCGACCTATATCGCGGTCGTCGGTCGAAATGAGCGCACCGCTGAACTGGAACGGCACGGTGTACACATTCTCGAATGCAAAACGAAAAACGAGCGCGTAGACCTTGCCGACCTGATGCGCCAGCTCGGCGCACTCGGCATCGACGGTCTGCTTCTCGAAGGCGGCTCGGCACTTGCGTTCTCCGCGCTGGAGGCCGGTGTGGTGCACCGCGTGCAGGCGTACATCGCCCCGAAAATCATCGGCGGTGCAGGCGCAAAAAGTCCGGTCGGAGGTCTGGGATTTGACAAGATGGTGCAGGCGCTTCCGCTGAAGGACGTGACCTGCACGCCGATGGACGAAGATTTCCTGATTGAAGGGAGATTGTAATGTTTACTGGACTTATCGAAGAAATCGGTACGGTGCGGCGCATCGAGCGCGGCGCGAAAGGCGCGCGGCTGACGATTGCGGCGAATACCGTGCTCGAGAATACAAAAATCGGCGACAGCATCGCTACGAACGGCGTGTGCCTGACGGTAGTTTCGCTGACGGACGACAGCTTCAGCGCCGACGTGATGGCGGAGAGCCTGCGGCGCTCCGCGCTCGGCAGTCTGCAGAGCGGCTCGCCGGTCAATCTGGAGCGCGCGATGCCTGCCGACGGACGGTTCGGCGGTCATATCGTATCCGGCCACATCGACGGCACCGGCTCGGTTCTCTCGCAGCGGCGCGAGGACAACGCCGTGTGGGTAACGATCAAAACGCCGTCTCCCCTGCTCCGGTACATCGTCGAAAAAGGCTCGATCGCCATTGATGGTGTCAGCCTTACCGTGGCGGCTGTGACGGACACCGACTTTTCGGTCTCCATCATTCCGCACACCGGCGCGCAGACCATTCTGCTCGGCAAAAAGCCGGGCGAGCCGGTCAACCTCGAATGTGATGTAATCGGTAAATACGTTGAAAAAATGCTCACGCCGCACAAATCCAGCGGTATTACGATGGATTTTCTTGCACAACACGGATTTTAACGGAGGTTTTCTCTTATGGAATATCAGTTCAATACAGTTGAAGAGGCGCTCGAAGAGCTTCGCGCCGGACACCTCATCCTCACCATCGACGACCCGGACCGCGAAAACGAGGGCGACCTCATCTGCGCGGCACAGTTTGCCACGACCGAGAACGTCAACTTTATGGCGACCCATGCCAAGGGCCTGATCTGCACACCGATGAGTGAGCAGGTTGCACTCCGTCTCGGTCTCGAGCAGATGGTAAAGGTCAACACCGACAACCATCACACCGCGTTCACGGTCTCCATCGACCATGTGGACACCACGACCGGCATTTCCGCCGAGGAACGCGGCTTTACCTGCCGCAAATGTGCGGATATCCACACCAAGCCGGAGGAGCTGCGCCGTCCGGGACACGTTTTCCCGCTTGTTGCACGCCGCGGCGGTGTGCTGACCCGCAACGGCCACACCGAGGCAACTGTCGATCTGTGCCGTCTGGCCGGACTCGAGCAGTGCGGTCTGTGCTGTGAGATCATGCGCGATGACGGCACAATGATGCGCACCTCCGAGCTGATGGAGAAGGCCAAGGAATGGGGCCTCAAGATCATCACCATCAAGGATCTGCAGGACTACTGCCGCCGCCATGACAAGCACGTTGTGCGCGAAGCCTGTGCGAAAATGCCGACCCGTTTCGGTGAGTTCCGCATCTACGGCTACGTCAACGACCTGACCGGCGAGCACCACGTTGCGCTCGTCAAGGGCGAGATTGGCGATGGCAAGAACCTGCTCTGCCGCGTACACTCCGAGTGCCTGACCGGCGACGTGTTCGGTTCCCGCCGGTGCGACTGCGGTCAGCAGCTGGCGGCAGCCATGCAGCAGATCGACAAGGAAGGCCGCGGCGTGCTGCTCTATATGCGCCAGGAAGGCCGCGGCATCGGTCTGATCAACAAGCTGAAGGCGTATGAGCTGCAGGAAAAGGGCTTCGATACCGTTGAGGCAAACGTAAAGCTCGGCTTTGCGCCCGACCTGCGCGAATACTGGATCGGCGCTCAGATCCTGCAAGACCTCGGCGCGAAGGAGCTGCGCCTGCTGACCAATAATCCGGAGAAGATTTACGGTCTGGACGGCTTCGGCGTAGAGATCGCCGAGCGCGTGCCGATTGAGATTGCACCGCAGAAGGACGACGCATTCTACCTCAGAACCAAGAAGATTAAGATGGGACACCTCTTTAGTGAAACATTGTAATCAATCTATCCCGCAGGACGGGATGATCTCACCTCGCCCTGCAATATATCTGTTCACCATATTGAAAGGAAGATTTTAAGATGAAGGTACTCGAAGGCAAGTTAGTAGCAACCAAGGGCAAGTTTGCAATCGTTGGTGCACGTTTCAACGAATTTATCGTTTCCAAGCTGATCTCCGGCGCGGAAGACACGCTGGTGCGTCACGGTGTGGACACGGATGACATCACGCTCGTATGGGTTCCGGGTGCATTTGAGATTCCGCTTGCGGCGCAGAAGCTGGCGCAGAGCGGCAAGTATGATGCAGTTATCTGCCTCGGCGCGGTTATCCGCGGCTCGACCAGCCACTATGATCTCGTGTGCAACGAGGCTGCCAAGGGCATCGCACAGGTCAACCTGCAGACCGGCGTACCGGTAACGTTCGGTGTGATTACCACTGAGAACATCGAGCAGGCCATCGAGCGCGCAGGCACCAAGGCCGGCAACAAGGGCGCAGATGCAGCGATTGCGGCTCTCGAGCTGGCAAACCTGCTGCCGCAGATCTAAAGATCTAAAATTGTGCAGAAAACCCGCTCCCGGTTATACCGAGAGCGGGTTTTTCATTTATCGCGTGAATGATTGAGAATGGAAAATGGAGAATGGAGAATTATCGTGATGGTAAAACGTGTGTTCCCATACCAAAATCATTTGCAGATGTGTAACCGTAGGGGCGCACAGTGTGCGCCCGCAAAACGTTTGATATGGTGCTGCATAGGAGCACACTGTGCTCCCCTACGATAAGGCATATGCCAACGATTCAGAACAATGGTGAATTTCTCATCTCTGCGTTCATTTTCCATTCTCAATTCTCCATTTTCAATTTTTATCCCGCAAAAGAAAACCACCCGAGATTTTCTCGGGTGGTTTTCTTTATTCTACCGAGCCATCTCCTCCCATGAGCGCGGTCAGCTCCTCAATCCGCTCCAGCGGGAACGGCGGGAACGCCACCGGCTTCATGGCAATGGACATCAGCTTCATCGGGTTATCGTCAGCCGCTGCGCGGTTGGAATGCAGTACACCGCAGCGTCGGCAGCGATGAATCACTGCCCACTCACCGTTTTTGCGGATCCAGACACCGATGGCGTCCATGATGCCGCCACAGTCGGCGGCACGATCGCCCGGCTCATCGTCCACATGCAGGCTAGACAGGCAGTTCGGACAGTGATTCCTGTGGTCGCTGCCCGCGCCTGCCGGTACGACCGGACGACCGCACACCCTGCAGGTGAAGCTGTCGTCACAGGCATGCGTTTTGTAATAACCCTTTTGATATTGCTTGCGTTTATTCTCCCGATTCATGGGAATTCCTCCTGAAAAGTCGATTATTTTCGTCCTTTTGGGAGGTGGTTTATGGGTTCAGCCGACCTCCCGGTCAGCTTACCGAATCCAATTCACCGTATTTCTTCAAAAAGCAAAGCTCCTTTAATTATTTATCCTTAAGTGCGTCCTTTACCTTATCCCAAAAGCTCTTGCGCTTGACCTGATTCTCGTCGGTAGACGTTTCCTCGAACTCACGCAGCAGCTTTTTCTGCTTGTCGGACAGGTTCTTCGGCACCTCGATGTTTACGCGGACGTACTGGTCGCCGCGGCCGCGGCCGTTGACGTTCTGGATGCCCTTGCTGCGCATACGGAACGTAGTGCCGGTCTGCGTGCCCTCAGGGATCTTATACTCGATGCGGCCGTCGATGGTCGGCACCTGCAGCGTATCGCCGAGTGCGGCCTGTGCGAACGAAATCGGAATATCGACATGTACATCCGGGCCGTTGCGAGTAAAGATCGGGTGCGGACGGATGGCAACCGTTACGAACAGATCGCCTGCGGGGCCGCCGTTTACGCCGGCATTGCCCTGACCGCGCTGCTGGATGGACTGACCATCGTCGATACCGGCCGGAATGTTGACCTTGAACTTGCGGGTCTTGCGGACACGGCCCTGACCGCCGCACTTCGGACACGGCTTCTTGATGATCTTGCCGGTGCCGCGGCAGTTCGGGCAGGCGCCCTGCGTCTGGAACATGCCGAGCGGCGTGCGCTGGGTCTGCGTAACAACGCCGGTGCCGCGGCAGTTCGGACAGGTCTCCGCCGTGGTGCCCTTTGCGGCACCTGTGCCGCCGCAGTCATCACAGGATTCGATGCGCTCGACCGTGATCTCCTTCTCACAGCCGAATGCAGCTTCCTCGAACGACAGGATCACGGTCTGACGGATGGACTCGCCGCGCTGCGGTGCGTTGCGGCGCGAAGAACGTCCGCCGCCAAAGCCGCCGCCGAAGAACGAACCGAACAGGTCGCCCAGATCGCCCATGTCAAAGCCGCCGCCGTAGCCGCCGGCACCGGCACCGCCGCCGTAGCTCGGGTCAACGCCGGCAAAGCCGAACTGGTCGTACTTGGCACGCTTCTCCTTGTCGGACAGTACCTCGTATGCTTCGTTTACTTCCTTGAACTTATCCGCAGCCTCCGGATTATCCTTGTTGAGGTCCGGGTGGTACTTGCGCGCCAGCTTGCGGTATGCCTTTTTCAGCTCATCATCACTTGCGCCCTTCTGTACGCCGAGCACTTCATAATAATCTCTTTTATCAGCCATAAAAAAATCATCCTATACACAGGGATAGGCGCACAAAAGTGCGCCTTATCCAATGGAGAATGGAAAATGTAAAATTGAGAATTGAGGAACGGCATTTCATGCCGAATTGAATGACGCGCGAAGCGCGTAACCATCATTCTCCATTATCCATTCTCCATTTTCAATTACTTACTTGTTATCGTCGTCCTTAACCTCGGTGAAGTCAGCGTCTACAAAGTCGCCCTGCTGGCCGCCCTGTGCGCCCGCACCCTGAGCGCCGCCCATGTTCGGGTCGCCCTGCGGTGCCTGCTGCTGATAGATCTTGCCGGCCAGATCGGAGAACTTCTTGGACAGACCCTCGGTTGCAGCCTTGATCATATCGGTATCGGTGCCCTTGAGTGCTTCCTTAACCTTTTCAATCTCAGCCTGAACGCCGCTCTTCTCGTCTGCGGACAGCTTGTCGCCCAGATCGGTCAGTGCCTTCTCGGACTGGAATACCAGCTGCTCAGCGTTGTTGCGAACCTCAACTGCTTCCTTGTTCTTCTTATCCTGCTCAGCGTACTGCTCAGCCTCGTGCATTGCCTTGTCGATCTCGTCCTGAGACAGATTGGTGGATGCAGTGATGGTGATCTTCTGCTCCTTGCCGGTGCCGAGGTCCTTAGCGGATACGTTTACGATGCCGTTTGCGTCGATATCGAAGGTAACCTCGATCTGAGGAATGCCGCGCGGTGCCGGAGCGATGCCGTCGAGGGTGAAGCGGCCGAGGGTCTTGTTGCCCGCTGCCATCTCTCGCTCGCCCTGCAGAACGTGAATCTCAACGGACGGCTGGTTATCAGCTGCGGTGGAGAAGATCTGGCTCTTCTTGGTCGGGATGGTGGTGTTGCGGTCGATCAGCTTGGTGCATACGCCGCCGAGGGTCTCAATACCGAGGGACAGCGGAGTTACGTCGAGCAGCAGCACGTCCTTGACCTCGCCGCCGAGAACGCCGCCCTGGATGGATGCGCCGATTGCTACGCACTCGTCCGGGTTGATGCCCTTGAAGCCTTCCTTGCCGGTGATGCCCTTAACAGCCTCCTGTACAGCCGGAATACGGGTGGAACCGCCAACCAGCAGGACCTTGGACAGATCGGAAGCGGACAGACCAGCGTCGCTCATAGCCTGACGAACCGGGCCCATGGTGCGCTCTACGAGGTCTGCGGTCAGCTCGTTGAACTTTGCACGGGTCAGGGTCAGCTCGAGGTGCTTCGGACCGGTAGCGTCAGCGGTGATATACGGCTGGTTGATGGAGGTCTGGCTCATGCCGGACAGCTCGATCTTCGCCTTCTCAGCAGCTTCCTTCAGGCGCTGCATAGCCATACGGTCGTTAGACAGGTCAATGCCGTTGGACTTCTTGAACTCGTCAACCATCCAGTCGATGATGCGCTGATCGAAGTCATCGCCGCCGAGGTGGGTATCACCTGCGGTGGACAGAACCTCCAGAACGCCCTCGCCGATATCCAGGATGGATACATCGAACGTACCGCCGCCGAGGTCGTAAACCATGATCTTCTGCTCGGATTCCTTATCTACGCCGTAAGCCAGCGCAGCAGCGGTCGGCTCGTTGATGATACGCAGAACTTCCAGACCTGCGATCTTGCCGGCATCCTTGGTAGCCTGACGCTGCGAGTCGGAGAAGTAAGCCGGAACAGTGATGACCGCCTGATTTACCGGCTGGCCGAGGTATGCTTCTGCGTCAGCCTTCAGCTTCTGCAGGATCATAGCGGAAATCTCCTGCGGGGAGTACGGCTTGCCGTCGATGTTTACGCGGTAGTCGGTGCCCATGTGACGCTTGATGGAAATAATGGTACGGTCAGCGTTGGTTACAGCCTGGCGCTTAGCGACCTGACCGATCATACGCTCGCCGTCCTTGGAAAATGCAACAACAGACGGAGTGGTGCGCGCACCCTCAGCGTTAGGGATGACTACGGCTTCGCCGCCCTCCATAACAGATACACAAGAGTTCGTCGTACCAAGGTCAATACCAATGATCTTACCCATAATAAATACACTCCTTAATAGTTAGGATTTAGTTTACTTTAATTAGTAGTTAGTAATCAGTTTGCAACCTTCACCATCGCATGGCGAATAACCTTATCGCCGATCTGGAAGCCCTGCTGGAAGGTTTCCGCGATGACATTTTCACCGAGGTTTTCATCCTCAACGTGCATAACCGCGTTGTGGAAGTTCGGATCGAATGCGGTGCCTGCGGCAGCGTCGATGACGGTGACGTTAATGCCCTTGAGGCTTTCGGTCAGCTGCGTCATGGTCAGCTCGACACCCTTTTTATATTCGGTGTCGGCGGTCTCTGCCTTGAGCGCCCGCTCGAGGTTATCGTAGGTCGGCAGCAGTGCGGTTACGGCGCGGCTGACTGCATCGGTGTACGCCTGCTCGCGCTCGCGCTGGCTGCGCTTGCGGAAGTTGTCGTACTCCGCCGCCATGCGGAGATAACGATCGTTCAGGTCGTTATACTTGACTTCCCAGTCCGTCGCGGGCTTTGCATCAGCCTTGGCGGTCTCCTCTGCGGGAGCCTCGGTCTTTACCTGCTCCTGCTCTTCCGCCTCCGGCTTTGTCTTTTTGCTCATGTCGTTTTGTGCCTCCGTTTACAGGAAATCAGTGATTTCCGTCTTTTTCATCTAAAAATGTCTCGGCAATCAGCTTGTTCAGCCCTTTTGCGAAGCGGCTGAGCTGTGCGGACAGCTTGGCGTAATCCATGCGGGTCGGACCCACGATGCCGATCGCACCCTGACCGATCTTGCCGATATCGTATTTTGCGTAAATCGCCGAGGTTTCACTCAGCGGGTTTTCACCGTTTTCCGGTCCGATAAAGAACTGGATGCCGTCGATCTTGCGGGTGGCCGGCAGCAGGTGCTTGCGGTCGTCCTCCATGTAATCGAGCAGCGTCTGCGCCTTTTTCGTATCGCGGTACTCCGGAAAACGAAGCAGCTTGCTGGCACCGTCGAGGTAAACCTTCTGGTCGCTCAGCTCGGCGATCAGCTCTGCGATGTACTCGGCCACCGGAGCGAGCAGCGCGGTCAATCCCGCGGCGCGGCGCACAATGTCGAATCGCTCGGCGGTGATGCTCGAGAGCGGCAGTCCGGTCAGCGTCTGGTTGAGCACATAGGTGAGCAGCTCGGCCTCATCTTTGGAGACCTCAGCCACCGTGCGGACCATTTTGTTCTTAACCGTACCCGAATCCGTAACTACTACGATTACGAAATTCATCTTATCGACTGCGATGATCTCAAACTGCCGGATGGCGATCTGTGTCATGGCCGGTGTGATAGCAACCGACGCGTAATTCGTCAGACTGGTGAGCAGCTTGCCGGCCTCCTGAATGAGGTGGTCAAGCTCCCGTACCTTGGTAAGCACGCTGTTCTGCAGTGCGTTTCCGTCCTCCGCATTGTCGGCCGGACGCTCCATCAGTTCATCCACATACAGTCGATAGCCCTGCGGTGAGGGGATTCGTCCCGCAGAGGTGTGCGGCTTTTCGAGGTAGCCCATGTCCTCCAGCTCACTCATCTCATTGCGGATGGTGGCGGACGAGAACGGCAGCTCGTGTCCCTCGGTCAATGCCTTGGAGCCGACCGGCTCAGCCGTGCGGATGTAATCGCCGATAATGGCTTTGAGTATTTGCTTTTTACGTTCCGAAAGCTCCACCGAAGCAGACTCCTTTCTTTCGGTTGTTAGCACTCCGTCTCCCCGAGTGCTAAACTTAATTTACCACCACATACGGGCAAAGTCAAGTGCTGTTTGTGAACAATTTATGAAATGATCGTCGGAATTTTATCACACCCGCCTGCCGAGTGCTGAAATGCCAGTTTTCACCGTATAAAAAACGCTCTGATTTGGTCGTTTTTCCTTGCGTTCGCGTCCACGCAGTGATAGAATTAGTATGAGAGAGAGACAGGCAATCGTTCGATTGCCGTAGAGAGAAAATCCGCTCTATAAAAAGGAGAACAAACATGAAGGAAATCAAAGTTGGCATCGTCGGTTTGGGCCGTCTCGGTTCGGTACACGCGCAGAATCTCGCGTTCAAGATTCCCGGCTGCAAGCTGGTCGCTGCCTGCTCGCTCGAGCAGAAGGAGCTGGACTGGGCGAAGGACTACCTCAAGGTAGAGTACACCACCACGGACTACAAGAAAATGGTTGACGAGGCAGACATCGAAGCTGTCGTTATCGTCTCCTCCTCTCCGGAGCACTGCTGGATGATCGAGTACGCGCTCGATGCAGGCAAGCACGTTTTCACCGACAAGCCGCTCGGCTGCTCGCTTGAGGAGTGCAAGCGCGCTGAGGCTGCTGTTGAACGTCACCCGGACAAGATCTTCTTCCTTGGCTTTATGCGCCGCTACGATCCGTCCTATGCGGATGCAAAGGCACAGATCAACGCAGGCCGCATCGGCAAGCCGTATCTGGTAAAGGCTACCGGCCTTGACCCGGAAGCACTGGTCGAGAGCTGCATCAAGTTCTCCAAGACCTCGGGCGGCATCTTTATCGACGCGGCTTCGCACGATATTGACCTGATGCGCTGGTTCCTCGGCGGTGAGGTTACCGAGGTTTACGCCGCAGGCACCAACTTTAAGCACCCCGAGTTTGCCGAGAACGGTGACACCGAGACCGGCATGGCAATGCTCAAGTTTGACAATGGCACGGTTGCTTTCCTGCACGTTGGCCGTACTGCGCCGCACGGCTACCACACCGAGACCGAAATCGTCGGCACCGAAGCGCATATCCGCGTAGCTGGTGTACCGTGGAAGGACCGTGTAATGGTTTACGATCAGTACGGTGCCCGTCAGGAGATCGTCGAGAACTTCCCGCAGCGTTTCGCAGAGGCTTACCTGCTCGAAATGGTGGACTTCATCGACTGCATCCAGAAGGACCGCAAGCCCGAGCTGACCGTTTACGACGGCACCAAGGCAACCCTCGTTACCTACGCGATTACGGATTCGTTCCACTCCGGCAAGCCGGTTCAGGTACAGTATTAATATATTGTAAAATCGCACAAAAGCAGAGCCGAAAGGCTCTGCTTTTTCTTGCATATTTTCATCTTCTCTGCTATTATAATGGCAAGGAGGTAGAGATTATGAACAACAACATTCCCATTGCCCGCTGGCTTTCCATGTTCTGGCTGTGCAGCGCCGTTTCACTGGTGCTTGGACAATTCAGCGGCCCCGTCACTTTGAACGGCACAAACGGTGCAGCGCTCACCGTTACCGGCATTCTCGGTATATTCTGCACCCTCGTGCAGTTTTATCCGTTTTACCGGTTCAGCCGCGTGTCCGAGCGCCTGCAGCGTGCGTTCACAGCCACTGTGCTCAGCGTGGCGGCAACCGTTGTCGGCCTGCTGGCCCTGACACTCGTTCCGAGCGACACGCCGCCGTATACACCCAGCACGTTTTATCTGCTGTTCAGCCTGATCGCACTTGCCGGTGTGATCGCAGCCTATGTCTCGCAGTTCTGGCTGTACACCGGACTGGACGATGTCTGTACGGAGCGCGGCTACGACTTTCCGCCCAAGCGTATTCGCTGGTGCTTTTATCTTTCCCTTATCAACATTTTGCTGCGCATGCTGCCAACTTCTATTCCGATTTTTCTCTCGCAGATTGCCAGCCTTGTGCTGCTTGCCCTGTTTATCCGCGCTGCATATCAAGCGGAAAAGCTGACCGTATAACCCAATATAAAAGAAAAAGGACCGCTGGGGCGGTCCTTTTTCTTATATATGAGAGATTATTTGTAGAGAGCAGGTTTATCCATCATCTCGATCGGCAGGAACTGATTCGTGCCGCGGGAACGGTTGAGCGTGTCTGCTGCGACGCAAGCAGCGTAGCCGTCCCATGCGGACGGACCATCCGGCTCACCCTTCTCCTCGAGGGTCTTGACCCAATGAGTCAGCTCAATGTCATAGGCTTCAATAAAGCGGTCCTTCCAGTCGGTCAGGATTGGGAACGAACGGGTTGCGTTCGAGCGCTTGACAACCGCATACGGATCAGGCAGGTTGACTGTGCCCTTCTCGCAGACGACCTGACACTGGATGTCGTAACCGTAAGCGTCCGCAACCTGAACCTCTACGTCAATGCGAGCACCGGACTGGGTTTCCAGCAGCACGATCTGCGGGTTGTCGTAACCCTTGGTAGAGCACGCGGACTGGCGCACCTTGAGCACCTGACCGCTCTTATACTCATCGCCGAGCAGCCAGCGGCATATGTCCAGCTCGTGGATTGCAACGTTGGAAACGCCCATCTCGGTCTGGAAGCCGTCCGGCTGAGATACGTTGCGGTGGCACGCGTGAATCATCAGCGGCGCACCCAGCTCACCGGAGTCAATGATGCGCTTCATCTCGGCGTAGCCGCGGTCATAGTGGCGCATAAAGCCGACCTGTACCAGACGCTTGCCGTGTGCGGTCTCGGCCGCGATGATTTTCTCGCAGTCGGCGGCACTCTGTGCCAGCGGCTTCTCGCAGAACACCTGCTTGCCCGCTTTAAGAGCCTCAAGCACATAGCCTGCGTGGCTCGGGTCGGACGAGGTGATAACGACCGCCTGCACCTCCGGTGCTGCAATCAGCTCCTCGCCGGTCTTGTATGCCTTCATGCCTTCATACTGCGCCGCAACCTTAATCGCAGCTTCTTCAAAATAGTCTGCACAGGCAACAACCTGACAGCCCGGAACAAGGTCCGTCAAGCGTCGAATGTGATCGCGGCCGATTGCGCCGCAGCCGATAACACCAATATTCAGCATGCTGATCCTCTCCTTTTTAACAACAGGAATAATCACTTAAAATCTCGTTAATACACGCGGATTCCCGCGTTTTTCACACTTTTTCTTCATTGCATACATTGTACCGCAATCTCTCCGTCACGGTCAACCGTCCCACCAAAACATTGGTAGCCTGCCTAAAAAAGCACCGCAAATTTATGGCAAAATGAAAGCTCAAAAGCAGATGACAGTGCATTTTTGATTGTGCACTGTGCGTAGTTATGCTTGACGTCAGCGCTGCTCTCCCCTATACTTTGAAGTAGCAAAGGAGAATGTGTCAATGGCAGTTACCATACAAAAAATCGCAGAACTGTCCGGTGTGTCGCGCGGCACGGTGGACCGTGTGCTGCACGGACGCCCCAACGTCAATCCGATGATACGCGAAAAAGTTGTCCGTGCCGCAGAAAAACTAGGCTACCAGCCTCCAGTGCCGCCGAAATCGGCAGATTGCAGGCAAGCGGCTATTCTCATTCCGCAATGGACGGATGGGCACTTCAACCGTCAGATCGTCAGCGGCATTCGCAAGGCACTGCGCTATATCGCCGATCCAGCGTTTGTACTGACCGAGCAGCTGCTGCGTACCATGACCATGCAGGAGCTGCTCCGCGCGATGGACGAGCAGATTCGTTCCGGCGTGGATGGACTCATCATCCGTGCCGAAAATACGCCGGAGGTCCGCGCCGCCATCGAGCAGGCAGTGCAGCAAGGCGTGACCGTCATTACCTACGATGCCGACGTGCCGGACAGCGGCCGTCTGTGCTATGTCGGGCAGGATTTAGTCCGCGCCGGCGCAATCGCTGCAGGCGTTATGGCGCGGCTCATTCGTCCGCCCGAGCATGTACTCATCGTCTCCGGCAACCTGCGCATGGAATCACACAAGGGCCGTGTGGACGGTTTCTGCCGCCGGCTGCTCGAGCTTGGATTCTCCGAGGACGCCTATCAGGTTATCGAGACCAACGAAATGCCCGATCTGACGAGTGAACTGGTCGCACAGTCGCTCGTGTCGGACAGCCGCCTGCATGCGGTCTATATGGCGAACCAGCCGCTGTCCGGCTGCATTTCCGGCATCCGAAAAGCACGCCGCGCCGTACGGCCCCATATCATCTGCAACGACCTCACACCTGCCGCGAAGCGGTATCTGCGGGACGGCACGGTGGATTTTGTCGTCGGTCAGACCTTCTCGCAGGAGTCATTTCAGGCGGTTCTGGCAATGTATCAAATGCTGCTGCGCGGCGTGAAGCCGAAGCGTGAGCTGTATTATACCGATCTGCGGTTGATCACGCAGGAGATGTTGTAGCGGGAGATTGCATTTAGCGATTTGCAGTAATTGAGAATTGATAATGGAGAATGGAAAATTGACGTGACGGTTTACCGTTGTGTGGGTGGCCAATGGCCGCCCCTACGGGATAGATTGTGCAGGTCGGATACAAGCGGTGCGCCGAGTCGTACCCCAGAGCACCTTCTCTTGCCCTGACGGGCAATTCACCTTGTCACACCCTACGGTATAACGAGTGCAATTCGTAGGTGTCGTGCAAAATATCCAAGCCAACGAGTTGCGCGACACTGTTATCCCCCAGGGAACCTTCTCTTGCCCTTCGGGCAATTCACCTTGTGTCGCGCCTGTGAAGAATAACCCGCATGTGTAGCAGTACGCTATCTGTGAACTGCGAATAATTTGCGAAAGACACGCAATGGTAACCCGACTGCCGTTCCCCATATCGAAGCGGTCGCCGGTCTCTGATCTGCGCCAACCCAAGAAATAAAGGAAGATGGAGTCCCAAGAGGATAGTACTCATTTTATCCGCGCACGGCGCGGGAACAAGGTTTAGTGGCCTACGGGCAAACCTTAGGTGTCTATCCTTTTGGTCTCCCAGCCAAAGGTTGGCTCCCATTCCCAATACTTTAATAATCAGATAACGATTTACACAACAAAAAAGAGCCGCTTTACAGCGACTCTTTTTTGTTTGATATGCGCGGACTGATTACTTAGCAGCCAGACGGCGAGCCTTAGCAGCCATGCGCTCACGAGTAACGTC
>ENA-UOJV01000109-UOJV01000109.1-human-gut-metagenome-genome-assembly--contig:-C82-NODE-109-length-133130-cov-38.896179_pt1 | contig 133130 bp, 114 predicted proteins | sample MGYA00242356_ERZ723903 | MGnify/ENA metagenome assembly ERZ723903
CATTGCGCACGCCGATGGCGGAGATCATGCCGTACAGCACAAAGCTGATACCGCCCACGATACCGGCGGGAATCGTGTTGATGACGGCCTCGAACTTCGGGCAGAAGCTCAGAATCAGCGCAAACACAGCAGCAATGCGGATGACGAGGGGATCGTAAATCTTCGTCAGGGCCAGAACGCCGGTGTTCTCGCCGTAGGTGGTGTTGGCGGGGCCGCCCAGCAGGCCGGCCATGGCGGTAGCCAGACCGTCGCCCAGCAGGGTCTTGTTCAGGCCCGGGTCGCGGATGTAGTTCTTGCCGGTGGTGGCGCTGATGGCGGCGATGTCGCCGATATGCTCCATCATGGTTGCCAGCGCGATGGGCACGATGGTGAACACAGCGCTGATGAAGGTCTCGCTGCCGTCAATAGCGAACAGACCCATGGAATCCTTATGCAGGGGGATGCCGAACCAGGCGGCAGCACCGATGGCCTGGAAGTCAACTGCGCCGGTGACCAGCGCCACGGCGTAGGAAACCAGAACGCCGATCAAAATGGGCAGGATCTTGACCATGCCCTTGCCCCAGATGTTGCAGATAACAACGGTAGCCAGCGCCACAATAGCCAGCAGCCAGTTGCTCTGGCAGTTGTTGATGGCGCTGGGGGCCAGAATCAGGCCGATGGCAATGATGATGGGGCCGGTGACAACCGGGGGGAAGAACTTCATCATCTTGCGGATGCCGAACGCGGAGATCAGCGCGCTGAACAGCACATACACAAGGCCGGACAGGGCCACGGCCGCGCAGGCGTAGGGCAGGTTCTCAGGGTTTTCACCGTTGTTGGACACAATGGCAAAGCCGCCCAGATAGGCAAAGCTGGAGCCAAGGAACGCCGGAACCTTGCCCTTGCACAGGAAGTGGAACAGCAGCGTGCCCAGACCGGCGCACAGCAGGGTGGTGCTGACGCTCAGACCGGTCAGCAGGGGAACGAGCACGGTTGCGCCGAACATTGCAAACATGTGCTGCGCACCCAGAATGAGCAGCTTGGGTGTGCCGAGCTGCTTGGCATCATAGATGCCCTGCGAGTAATCCATTTTTTCTGCCATGAATGATATCCTCCTCAACAATGGCCGCAAAAAAGGGAGACTGCCGTGATTACCACAACACTACAGCCTCCTTGCTTATCTATATAAGGATAGCAGAATTCGGCGCAAAGTGCAAGAGATTGGCGAAAAAATGAAAATTTTTGTCGCAGTGCAGGGGCCGGGCACGCCCGGCCCCTACTATCTTTTTGCCGGAAAGTGTGCTACTATATATAAGATATAAGATTTTGAAAATAGCAGGAGAAATGCTTATGCTTACCCCCGGCATCAAGGGGCACGCAGCGCTGCGTGTCACCACTGAAAACACCGCCCTTGCCATGGGCAGCGGCGAGCTGCCTGTGCTGGCCACCCCCGCCGTGGCGGCTCTGATTGAAAAGGCCTGCTGGCAGTCGGTTGCCTCCGAGCTGGAGCTCGATCAGGGCACGGTCGGCACCGCGCTGACCGTAGCCCACACGGCCCCCACCCCGGTCGGAATGATCGTACAGTGCGACTGTGAGCTGACCGCTGTGGAGGACCGCCGCCTGCGGTTCACCGCCCGCGTCTATGATGATGTGACCCAGATTGCCTCCGCCACGCATGAGCGCTATATCGTGGACAACGACCGCTTTACCCGCAAGGCAAACAGCAAGCGCACTGCCGAGGCGTAAGCCCCGGCAGGCTGCATGTAAGGGGCAGGCCGCGCCCGCCCCGCGTCAGTAGATCGCTTCCTCCCGCCATTTTGCAAGGCGGCGCACGGTGTCCTCGTCCTCCACCCAGCCCTGTTCCGGGTCGGCGTGGGCATCGGGGGCGTAGCGCTGCATCGTGCCGGGGCTGCGGCCCTGCAGATATTCCTGTGCCTGCTTCTGGCGGCTGGGTGCGGTGCGGCGCAGCAGCGTTTCTTTTTCGGCCTTGTTCATACAAATCACCTCTTTCGTCACTATTTTGCCCGGGGCTGCCGCTGGTCAAACCCGGAAAATCGTGGTATAGTATTTTATATTGCCATTTTTAAGGAGCTATTATTCTATGGAAGTCAAGATCAATCAGGTCGTGCTGCATCTGCTGGACCCCGGCGCATCGGAGCCGGTGCTGTCGGACCGCGCCATGGATATGGACGCCGACCTGTACGAGTATTATGCCGCCACTCTTGAGCGCGCCTTTGCCAGCGATGAGGTCAAGAACTGCCGGTTCCTGCCAGACTCCGCCTTTGCGCAGGAGATGGCGCAGAATCAGGATTTCATCGACCTGTCCCGCCGCATCGCGGGCGTCATCTTTGAGCAGATGCTCCAGTATCAGGCCATCCCGGCCGGTGATCTGGCCGTGGTGGATTTCACCGCCGACGGCGTACCCTTCTACGGCGTGCTGAAGCTGAACTACCGCCCCGGCTACACCCACCATACCGAGCTGCTGGGCAACGGCCGGTTCAGCAGCATGGTGCCGCAGCGCACCCTGTTGCCCGGCACCCCCAAGGCGGACGAAGCAGCCCTCATCGACCGCGCCAACGGCACGGTGCGGCTGATCGAGAAAAAATTCACGATGGATGACAAAAAGGGCTACTATCTTTCGACCCGCGTTTTCGGCTGTACCGATGCCCTGCAGGAGAAGGCAAAGCTCAAGGCCGTATGCGAAACAGCCGTAGCCGCCGTGAAGGAGGCCTACCCCGAGCCGGAGGAGCTGGACGATGTACCGCCCTTTGACGGCGGCACCGAGACCGCCGTTGAGCTGCTGGTGCGCAATCAGGCCGTGGACAACCGGATTTCTGTCGAGGATGTCCGGGAGCGCATCCGGGAAAATTTCCCGCTTGCCGCGCCGCGGTTTGAGCAGGCCCTTGCCGAGACCGGCGTGCAGCAGGACGACCGCGTGACCGTGACCCCGGCGCGCATCAAAAAGCTGGAAAGCCGCAGCTTCAAGACCGAGTCCGGCATCGAGATCAAGATCCCCGCAGAGCTGTGCAGCAGTGATGACGCTGTTGAGTTTATCCATTCGGCCACCGGCGGGCTGAGCTTATTGATTAAGGACGTATTGGTGTAAACATACGGCACTTTGCGGGCGGATATGGAATCCGCCCCTACGAATCACACCCGTAGGGGCGCATTCTATATGCGCCCGCACTCTGCCGCTCAGGATAGGGGTATAGAGAAAGCAAACTATGGAAACAAAACAAAAAACAACGCTGATACAGGGCAGCGTTGCCAAGGGTATGCTGCTGTTTGCGCTGCCGATTTTTATCAGCAACCTGTTTCAGCAGCTGTATAACGCCGCCGACTCCCTGATCGTCGGCAACTTTCTGGGCGGTGAGGCCTTGGCCGCCGTCGGCTCGTCCGGCAGCCTGATCTTTTTGCTGACGGGCTTTGTCAACGGCGTCTCGCTGGGCGCCGGCGTGGTGGTGGCGCGGTATTTCGGCGCCAAAGACTGGGACCGGATGCGCCGCACCATCCACACCACAGTGGCACTGGGCATTGCCGCCGGTGTGGCGCTCACCGTGGTGGGCGTAATACTGACGCCGCAGATCCTGCGCTGGATGGGCACGCCGGACAGCGTGCTGGCCAACTCGATCGCCTACTTCCGGATGTACTTCTTCGGCTCGATCGCCGTGGTCATGTACAATGTGGGCGCAAGTATCCTGCAATCGGTCGGCGACAGCAAAAGCCCGATGCGGTATCTGATCGCCGCGTCCATCATCAATGTCATTCTCGACCTGATTTTGGTCGGCTGGCTGCGCATGGGCGTGGGCGCGGCCGCCTTTGCCACGATTGTCTCCCAGACGGTCAGCGCTATTCTGGCCTTTGCCAAGCTGACCCGCAGCAAAGAGGAATGGGCCGTGCATTGGAGCGAGGTCAGATTTGACGCCCCATCGCTCAAGGCAGTCATTGTGCAGGGTCTGCCGTCCGGCATCCAGAACTCAGTCATCTCGATTGCCAATGTCATCGTGCAGTCCAACATCAACTCGTTCGGTGCGCAGGCCATGGCCGGGTGCGGCGCCTACAGCAAGGTCGAGGGCTTTGCTTTTCTGCCCGTGACCTGCTTTTCCATGGCGCTGGCGACCTTCGTCAGCCAGAATGTCGGTGCCGGTCAGCCCGACCGTGTGCGCAAGGGGATGAAGTTCGGCACGCTCTGCTCGGTGCTGATGGCCGAGATCGTGGGCGCAGGCATCTACACGCTGTCGCCATGGCTCATCGGCGCGTTCAGCCGTGAGCCGGATGTCATCGCGTTCGGTGTGCAGCAGGCCCACACGGCGGCGCTGTTCTACTGCCTGCTGGCCTTCAGCCACTGCTGTGCAGGCATCCTGCGCGGGCTGGGGCGGCCGGTCGTGCCGATGATGGTCATGCTGATGATCTGGTGTGCGCTGCGCATCACCTATATCACGATCACACTGCATTTTATCCGCGCCATCAGTGTAGTGTTCTGGGCCTACCCGCTGACATGGAGCATCTCCTCGGCGCTGTTTGCGTGGTACATCCTGCACTGCCCGATCCCACAGCTGGGCGGCGGTGCCCCCGCAGTCAAGGCATAAACAGGGCATAAAAAGCACCCCGTATCCGCATAGGTCACACGGATACGGGGTACTTTTATTTTTTGATCACAAAGCACGGCAGCGGAGCGGTGTCCGCCCAGTTTGCAAACTCACAGACCAGCACCGTGTACTTTGTCAGCGGCAGGCTGCGGAAAAACGCCAACGCCGCCTGCTTTTCGGCATCTCCTATGACCTTGCCGCTGTACAGCACAGCCGCCAGCACACCGCCGGGGCGCAGGGCATCCAGCGCGGCACACAGCGCGGAAAGACTGCCCTGCGCCGTGGAATGTACGGTGTGCTCGGCCCCCGGCAGCCAGCCGAAGTTGAACAGCACGCAATCCACCTTGCCGGGCTGCACAAGTTCCCCCAGCTTCGCATGGTCGTAGAGCACCGCGCGCCCCACTTTCTCATACCCGGCGTCGGTCAGGCGCCTGTTCGTGCGGTCCACCGCCTTTTGCTGGATATCCATGGCCAGCACACGGCCGTTCTGCCCGGCCAGACGGCACAAAAACAGCGTGTCGTTTCCGTTGCCGCAGGTCGCATCGAGATACAGCCCGCCGGGGGTCACATGCAGCTCCAAAAACTCATGGCACAGCTCCACAGCGGACAGATCCGGCACACGGCGGCGCACCAGCCGCCCGCCCTCCGCCACAAAGTCGAACCGCCGCGCCAAAGCACGGCCTGCCTCGTCCCGGGGCAGGGGCGCAGTGAAGCGTGTGGCCTGCTTCGGGTCCAGCCCGCCGCCGCGCCGCAGCAGCTCCTTTACCAGATAGCTTCCGTAGCCGCGCCCGCGCCACGCGGGCACGATCTCCAGACGCAGGATCGCAGCGCCGTCCACCACAGCCGTACCGATGGCTTCGCTCTCCTTATATAAGGTATAGTGGCCTTTTTCCTGCTTGATCTGCATATATATTACCCGCCAATCGTATTTGTGTTCAGGTCGTAGTACAGCACATCATCCCAGTGGCGGCGCAGGGCGATCTGCGCCGTCAGCGCCGTGTCATCGTACACCAGCGACCACTGGGTATTGCTGGTAACATCCACAGGGTTCGGGTCCTGCGCGGAGGCCTGCAGCGCCCGCCATGCGGTATCTGCCGGGATATTCCCGTCCGGGTCGCGTATTGCCAGCACGTCCATAATGGCGTCATAGCGCTCCTTGCCGTGGCCGTAGATGCCGTTTCTCTGGTTCGGCTTCACTAAGTAGGTGTAGCAGCCGTAAAAGTTTGTGATAGCCTGCATCGCCGTCCAGCGCAGCGGGCGGCCCTCCTGCTCCGGGTCATATTCCAGCACGCGGCCATCGCCGCTTGCATCAACGACAAAGAAGTGGTAGTCCCGCCCTGAGGTGGCAAACATATCATAGCTGTTCAGCAGGTCAACGGCCTCCTGCGTGGTGGCGGCGCGGTCGAGCACCAGACGGATAGCAAGGGTGGTAAAAATCTTCTGCTTGCCGGTGCTCTGGTTGACCGGCTCGCTGTCCAGCGTCAGCACCGCGATGGAAACGCCCTTTTCATTCATGCCGTCCAGACAGATGAACGGCGCGGTCAGACATGCGAGCTTTTTCTTTAAGTTCGCATCCGGCTCATTGGCCGAGATATTGTCCAGCGCCGTCAACGCCACCGATTTATAACCGTTCTTCGGCGCACAATAGACGAGCATTGCCGAGGTATCACGCTTGAAGTCGTAGTTGCGCCCCATCACGATATGCCTATCCAGCACCGTTCCAAAGGCGCTGCACCCGAACTGCGGGGCCTTCATCTTGACCGGCAGCAGGGGAAGCGCTTCCTTTAAGATGGCGTTGATCATGCTTTGGTTGTCGGTGATGCCGTAGTTGATGACATCATCAATGCTGTAATCATAGCGGATATCCATCCGGTAGAGATTGTAATCGTCATAATTGGTGAGCTGTTCAATGCTGTTTACCGTGCGCAGCCGCCCGGCATACAGTACGCCGAAGCCCGCAATCGCCAGCAGTACCAACAGCAAAATTCCCAGTACAACCTGCAGTATCCTTTTTTTCATCGTAAGCGCCTCCTTTTTATACATATCTAAGTGTGGTTTGTACTTTGAGTATATCATATCCTGCCGCGCTGCGCAACGGCAGGATATGTAAAAATCAGCAGGGCGGCGGCAGTTTTTCCTTGATCACGATCTTCACCGCTTTTCACATACTTTTCACTCTCTGACGAAACCTATTTCACAATTAGCGGGTATACTGTAGGCATACAAAGCGAAAGGAGACGACCCCTATGAGCAATGAATATGATTACTCCGGTCTCTATAACCATACATCCGATGGTCAGCCCGCACAGCCCCAGAGCAGCCAGCCTGAACAGGGCGGCTACCCCAATGTAGGCTCCAGCGGCATGAACACCGCCAACACCGCCCGCACCGATTATTCCGGCAACGGCGCAAGCCCCAACCCGCAGCAGGACCCCAACGGCTACACCAGCAGCTTCAGCGGCGGCAGCGGGAACAACGGCGGCTATAACGGCTACAGCTATTCCAGCGCACCGCAGCAGCCCCCCGTGCCCCAGAAAAAGAAGCCCCGCAAGGTGCTGCTCCGCGTGCTGGCAGGTGTCGGCGCGGTGGCGCTGGGCTTCGGCGGCGGCTTCGGCGGCGCGATCGTTGCCAGCCGCACCGGCCTGACCGGCAATCAGGTCGTGGTTCAGCAGGTGCAGCGCAGCACCGATGCCACGGCGGCAGGCAGCGCGGACGGCAGCAGCATGACCGTCCAGCAGATCGCGTCTGTCGTTTCGCCCAGTGTTGTCGCCATCACGACTGAGCAGATGAGCAGCAGCCAGACCTGGTTCGGCGGCTACTATGTGCAGAGCGGCGCAGGCTCCGGCGTCATCATCAGTCAGGACGGCTACATCCTGACCTGCGCACATGTCGTCAGCGGTGCCACCAGCGTCAAGGTCCAGCTGAACGGCAGCGATGAGTCCTACGATGCCACCATTGTCGGGCAGGATTCCACCTCCGACATTGCCGTGCTGAAGATCGACGCCACCGGTCTGACCCCGGCGGTCATCGGTGACAGTGACGCACTGGCCGTTGGCGAGGTCGCCGTGGCGGTGGGCAACCCGCTCGGCACACTGTCTAACACCGTTACGGACGGCATCGTCAGCGCGCTGAACCGTCAGGTTACCGTACAGAACAACGATATGACGCTGATCCAGACCGATGCCTCCATCAGCCCGGGCAACTCCGGCGGCGGTCTGTTCAACGCAAACGGCGAGCTGATCGGCATTGTCAATGCCAAGAGCAGCTACAGTGAAGCCGAGGGTATCGGCTTTGCCATCCCCATCAACACCGCAATGGAGATCAGCCGCCAGCTGATCGAGAGCGGCTCGGTCGCGCGCCCCGCGCTGGGCGTCAAGATCGTGGATGTGACCGATGCGCAGACCGCCCAGCAGTTGGGTGTGTCCACAATGGGCGTCTATGTGGTCGAGGTCACCAAGGGCAGCGGCGCCGAGGCCGCCGGTGTGCAGGCCGGTGACCGTGTGCTGGCTGTGGATGATACCGCTGTCAGCGATTCCTCCGCCCTGAAGAATTACCTCAAGGACAAGGCCATCGGTGATTCCGTGAACCTGCAGGTCGAGCGCAACGGCAAGGTGCAGACCCTGACTGTCACGCTTGGCTCCAACCAGTAAAAAGCAACCGGCGGGCTGCAGATCGTTTAGATCTGCAGCCCGCCTTTTTATGCACTTTTTAGGGCGGCTTCAGTTCTGGTCCCTGCTTTTTCCTGCAAGCGCGGCCGCCACGCCAAAAATCAGGCTGGCAGCAATGCCGCCCGAGGCTGCCGTCAGCCCGCCGGTGAAGGCCCCCGGCAGACCGCACTCGTCCACCGCATGCTGCGCGCCCTGTGCCAGCAGGTGCCCAAAGCCGAGCAGCGGCACGCTGGCCCCCGCCCCCGCAAAATCTGCCAGCGGCTTGTACAGGCCGACGGCGCTCAAAATCACACCCGCGACCACATACCCGGTCAGGATGCGCGCGGGGGTCAGCTTCGTGTAATCAATAAGCAGCTGCCCCACAACGCAGATGCCGCCGCCCACCGCAAACGCCAAGAAATAATTCATACTGCACCTCCCAGCTCAACACAGTGGGCAATGCCGGGGATGCTCTCCCCCTGCAAAAAGGTAGTCTGGCTCATCAGCGCGCCGGTTGCCAGAAACAGCACCCGCCGCAGCTGCCCTGCCGCCAGCATCGGCAGGATCTTGCAGCACAGCACCGCCGCGCTGCACCCGGCTCCGCTGCCGCCGGCCTGCACATCCTGCCCCTGCGTGTCATACAGCAGGCAGCCGCAGTCCCGGTGGTTGTCCAGCGGCAGGCCCTCCCGCGCCATCTGCTCCCGCAGCAGGGCGGAGCCGACCTCGCCCAGATCACCGGTAAAAATTGCATCAAAGTCCTGCGGGCGCGCGCCGGTGGCTGCAAAATATCGCAGCAGGGTTGAGGCCGCCGCCGGCATCATGGCCGCCCCCATATTGTTGATGTCATGCACTGCATAGTCCTGCACCCGGCCGAAGGTCACGCTGCGCACCGGCACGCCGGTGCCGTGCGCCCGCACCAGACAGGCCCCGGCAGCGGTGGCGGTCCACTGGGCGGTGGGGGTGCGCTTGGCGCCGTATTCCAGCGGCGTGCGGAACTGCCGCTCCGCCGCGCAGAAATGGCTGCTCGTCAATGCCAGCGCCCGCTCCGCCATGCCGCCCGCCGCAAACACGGCGGCAAGTGCCAGCGTTTCGGCCATGGTGCTGCAGGCACCGTACACCCCCGCAAACGGAATGCCCAGCTCCCGCATCGTGTAGTTGCTTGCCGTACACTGGGCCTGCAGGTCACCTGCAAAGGCGATGTCAACCCCGGTGCGCGGCAGATCGGCCTTGCGCAGGCAAAGCTCCGCTGCCCGCCGCTGCAGCAGGCTTTCGGCCTGCTCCCAGTTTTCACAGCCCTGCTCACAGAAACCCGCATCCTGCGTCAGGAAATCAAAGTCGGAGGCCAGCGGCCCCTCACTCTCCTTTTTGCCGCCCGCTGCGGCCCAGGCCGCCACGACCGGCGGGGTGTCGAACAGCAGGGTGTCCTTTTTGCGTGCCATCGCTCACCCCACCTTTCCCAGCAGCCAGTAGACCACGCCCCACACAAAGCTTGCCAGTGTGCCGTAAGCGATGACCGGCCCCGCGATCGTAAAAATCTTGGCCCCCACGCCGGTGACCCAGCCCTCGGCCTTGAACTCGATGGCTGGGCTCACGACCGAGTTGGCAAACCCGGTGATCGGCACCAGCGTACCCGCGCCCGCCTTAGCGGCCAGCTTCTGGTACCAGCCGGGCAGCGTGAACAGCGCCGACAGAAAAATCAGTGCAATGCTCGTCAGCGTGCCTGCCAGCGTCTTGTCATACCAGATCAGAAAGAGCTGGCGCAGCCCTTCCCCGACGGTGCAGATCGCCCCGCCGACACAGAACGCCCACACGCAGTCCCGCACAACGGGGGAGGGCGGCGAGGCGCGGCCGATCATCTCATCATATTGCTTGGGATTCAGCTTCACACTCCATTCCTCCTTTTGGGGGATAGTATGTGCTCAGCCGCCGTAAAATATGACCCGGCCGCGGCAATACGGCTCCGGCACCATGACCTTGTAGAGGGCGCGCAGCTCTTTGCAGAGCACGGCATCGGGCGCAGTGCCGCCGCACGGCAGGGAAAGCACCGCATACCGGCTGCCGAACACGCGGCTCTCCAGCGCAGTGGCGCGCGCCCCGGCCCGCAGGTAAAACCCGATGCGCCGCCGCGCAACGGCGGGGTCGGGGGCCTCGGCAGGATGCTCACATTCCAGCAGCAGGTCCTGCACCCGCAGAGCGTAGTAGTCACGGATCAGCTGCAACGCCGCCGTACCCACACCACTGCCGCGCAAATCACACCGCACGGCAAAATAGTCCAGCAGCGCCGTCCGCTGGCCCGGCAGCACGACCTGCCATGCGTAGGCCAGCCGCGCACCGGCATCATCGGTCAGCAGCAGCGGCTCATACACCCCTGCCTCCAACAGGCGGCGTATCTCGGCAAAGGGCTTGCACTCGGCGGCGGGGAAATCCCGCGGCAGGGCGGTGTGGTACAGCTCCTCACAGCCGGCAGGGGACAGACGCTTGATTTGCATGGAGATTTCTCCTTTCTGTGATTGAATTGTGGGGGAAAATACGGTATAATAAATAAAATATGCTTGCACACCTCGTAGGGGTCGGCGTCCCCGACGACCCGCTGCTGCCTTGCGGCGGCATGGGGCATGCCGCCCTACACGCAGCCATACGGTCGTATGTAGGGCGGGGTGCCCTCACCCCGCCGCAGGCGTTCGCGCTTCCGGTAAGTTTCCGGGGCGTCGAGGACGCCGCCCCCTACGGCACACATTACTCACCTATAAAAACAAGGAGCCACCCATATGGAATGGACTGACATCAGCATCACCGTTGCCAAGCGCGACGCCGACACGGCCGAGGCCATCGCTACGATGGTCGCCAACGGCGGCATTTATATCGAGGATTACAGCGATCTGGAACAGCAGGCGTGGGAGATCGCGCATGTTGACCTTATCGAGCAGGAGCTGCTCGATAAGCCCCGCGATGTGGTCATCGTACACATGTACCTTGCCCCCGATGAGAACCCCGCCGAGGTACTGCCTCTGTTTGAGGAGCGGCTGAAAAACAGCGGCATCGACTACCAGCTCAACACGACCGGCGTTGAGCAGGAGGACTGGCAGAACGCATGGAAGAAATATTACCATGCCATGGACATCGGCAAGCGCCTTGCCATCGTCCCCGGGTGGGAAGAGCATGACACCGACCGCATCAAGATCATCATGGACCCCGGCATGGCGTTCGGAACCGGCACGCATGAGACGACCTCCCTCTGCCTTGAAACGCTGGACAGCCTTGTCAAGGGCGGCGAGCGGGTGCTGGATATCGGCACCGGCTCGGGGATTCTCGCCATTGCAGCGCTCAAGCTGGGCGCCGGCAGCGCCGAGGGCGTTGACATCGACCCCATGTGCGTGCGCACCGCCGGCGAGAACGCCGCGCGCAACGGCGTGGCCGACCGGTTCAAGGTGCTTGTCGGTGATCTGTCCGACAAGGCCAGCGGGCAGTACAACATCATCACCGCAAACATCGTGGCAGCGGCCATTCTCTCTCTGGCACCCCATGTGCCGGTGCTGATGGCCCCGGACGCCCGCTTTATCGCCAGCGGCATCATTGACGAGCGCAAGGACGAGGTTCTGGCCGGTCTGCGCGCCGCAGGGCTTGCGCCTGTCGAGGTCAAGGAAAAGCGCGGCTGGGTCTGCATCATCTGCAAAAAATCCGAGACGAAAGAGGCGTAAACGATGCCGCACCGTTATTTTACCCGTGAGCTGGCGGACGGCCGCGCTGCGCTGACCGGCAGCGATGCCCACCATCTGGCAGATGTCATGCGCGCCAAGCTCGGCGAGGAGGTCGTGCTCTGCGGCCCGGACGGGCTGGAATACCTCGGCACTGTGACTGCCATCGAGCCGGGCCGGGTCGAGTTCTCGGTCACTGACGGCACGACCAGCAAGGCCGAGCCGGACTGCACCGTGACGCTGTTTGCGGGTTACCCCAAGCAGGGCAAGCTTGAGGAGGTCATCCGCCACAGCGTTGAGCTGGGCGTAACCGGGATCGTTCCGTTTTTCAGCCGTTACTGTGTGGCCGCACCCAAAAAAGAGGACGCCAAGAACGAACGGTACAACCGCATTGCCGCCGAGGCCGCCAAGCAGGCGGGCCGCGCCATGCTGCCCCATGTGGCGATGCCGCTGCCCGATTTTGCCGCCGTCTGCGCCGCCATGAAGGATTTTGACCTTGTGCTGTTCTTTTACGAGGGCGGCGGTGCCCCCCTGCGGGAGGTGCTGCACCCCGGGCAGTATAAGCGCATCGCCATCATCACCGGCAGTGAGGGCGGCTTCTCGGTCGAGGAGGCCGCCGCCGCCAAGGCCGCAGGTGCCGTGACGGTGGGCCTTGGCCCACGCATCCTGCGCTGCGAGACCGCGCCGCTGGCCGCCCTGACCGCTGCCATGCTGCTGACCGGGAATTTGGAGTAACCGCGCACGCAAACTATAGTATGTAAAAAAGAAGAGGAGCGTCACCGATGCGTGACACTCCTCTTCTTAGGTTGTTCATGTTGCAGTTGTAGGGGAGGGATTCATCCCTCCCGGGCACATCGAGGTTGCCGCACGGTTCCCGGAGCGGTCAAGACCGCTCCCTACAGGGCGTCGGCAAAAGGGTTGTAGGGAGGGGTCTTGACCCCTCCGTGCAATGTTTCCGCAACCGCAACACTGTCGGGAGGGATGAATCCCTCCCCTACGACCTATTTTGCCTTCACATACGCGCCGAACGCATTCGGCACGGGGTATACCTCGGCCAGATCCTCGGGCGCGGCCCAGACATAGCCGTCGGGCAGCTCGCACGCCGGGGCGGTGCCGCGCCAGCCGCCCAGCTCCCAGATCTTGTGGGTAAACACATGCTTTGCGGGGGGCAATGCCTCGCCCAGCGCGGCCCGCACGCCCAGTGCAGCCAGCTCAGCGGTCAGCTCCTCGCGGGTCAGGCTCTTTTCCCACGCAGCGGGCTGCCACAGGCCGGCCAGCAGGCCGTGGGCGGGGCGGCGCTGCAATAAAACGCCACGCTCGCTCTCAATCAGCGCCACCGTCACGGGCACCCTGCCCTTGGCTTTCGGCGCAGGCTTCACGGGCAGCTCGGCAGCACGTCCTGCGGCGTACCCCTGACACAGCTGCGCCAGCGGGCACACCTCGCACCGGGGCGCACCGGGCACACAGACCAGCGCGCCCAACTCCATCAGTGCCTCATTGTACGGGCCGGGGGTGGCCTTCGGCATCTGGTCAACCACCCGCACGGTAAACGCTTTCTTTGCGGCGGGGGTCATCACATCGGCATCATCGTTGTACAGCCGCGCAAAGACCCGCAGGACATTGCCGTCCACCGCAGGCACCGGGATGCCGAACGCAATGCTCGCCACCGCGCCCGCCGTGTAGTCGCCGATGCCCGGCAGGCTGCGCAGCGCCTCATAGTCGGCGGGCAGGTCACCGCCGTACTGCTCACAGACGATGCGGGCAGCCTTCTGCATATTGTTGACGCGGTTGTAGTACCCCAGACCCTGCCACAGCTTGCGCAGGGCGTCCGGCTCGCAGGCGGCCAGCGCGGCGGGGTCGGGCAGCGCCGCGATAAAACGCTCATAGTAGGGGATGGCCGCTGCCACGCGGGTCTGCTGAAGCATGATCTCGCTGACCCAGATATGGTACGCAGAAGGCTCCTGCCGGAAAGGCAGGAGCCGTTTGTTTGCGTTGAACCATTGCAGCAGCGGTGCGGCAATGGGCTGCATCAGAAGCCTCCGCAGGTGCGGGGGAAGGGGATGACATCACGGATGTTGGGGATGCCGGTGACATACATCAGCAGACGCTCAAAGCCCAGACCGTAGCCGGCATGCTTGACGCTGCCGTAGCGGCGCAGGTCGAGATACCAGTCATAGTCGGCGGTGTTCAGGCCCAGTTCCTTCATGCGGGCCTCCAGCACATCGAGGCGCTCCTCACGCTGGGAGCCGCCGATCAGCTCACCGATGCCGGGCACCAGCATATCGGCGGCGGCCACGGTCTTGCCGTCCTCGTTCTGGCGCATATAGAATGCCTTGATCTCCTTCGGGTAGTCGGTGACGAACACCGGCTTCTTGAAGATCTGCTCCGTCAGATAGCGCTCATGCTCGGTCTGCAGATCGGTGCCCCACTCGACCTTGTACTGGAAGTTGTCGTTGTTCTTCTTCAGCAGCTCTACGGCATCGGTGTAGCTTACGCGGGCAAACTCAGAGTTTGCGACCAGCTCCAGCCGCTCGATCAGGCCCTTATCGAAGAACTGGTTGAAGAAGGCCAGCTCATCGGGGCAGTTGTCGAGCAGATAGCGGATGACATAGCGGGTCATCGCCTCGGCAGTCTCAAGGTAGGTGTTCAGGTCGGCGAAGGCCATCTCAGGCTCGATCATCCAGAACTCTGCCGCATGGCGGGTGTCGTAGCTCTTCTCGGCGCGGAAGGTGGGGCCGAAGGTGTAAACATTGCCCAGCGCCATGGCCATGGCCTCGGCCTCCAGCTGGCCGGAAACGGTCAGGTTGACAGGACGCTTGAAGAAGTCCTTCGTGTAGTCAACGCCGCCCTCGTCGTTGCGGGGGATATCGTTGAGGTCGAGCGTTGTGACCTGGAACATCTCACCGGCGCCCTCGCAGTCAGAACCGGTGAAGATCGGCGTATGAACATAGGTAAAGCCATGCTCGTGGAAGAACTGGTGCAGGGCAAACGCTGCCTGACCGCGCACGCGGAACGCCGCATTGAAGGTGTTAGTGCGGGGGCGCAGGTGAGTCATCGTGCGCAGATAGTCCATGCCCATCTTCTTTTTCTGCAGCGGATAATCGCCGCCGCAGGGGCCAAGCACGGTGATTTCGTCGGCGTTGATCTCAAAGGGCTGCTTGGCGTTCGGGGTCACGACCAGCGTACCAGTGACCTCGAAACTGGTGTACAGGCCGCATTTGGCGATTTCGGCATAGTTGGCGAGCTTATCTGCCTGAAACACGATCTGGACAGGCTTATAGCAGCTGCCGTCCGACAGCGAGATGAAGCCGATATTTTTGGAATCGCGCACAGTCTTGGCCCAGCCACAGACAGTGACCTTAGTGCCATCTGCGGGGGTAGCCTTGTACAGCGATGCAAGTTCCGTTCTCTGCATGGGTAGTCCACTCCTCTTTATACTATGAATATTAGTATTGTAGCAGGTATTTTATAAAAAGTAAAGAGCCGATATTTACCGATATTTATAGAGTTGTAGGGGCCGGGCATGCCCGGCCCGCCGCTGTACGGGAACTGCTCAGCAATGGGCAAGCTGAGAGCCGCACATCTGCGGCCTCTGCAGGGCGGCGTTATTTTCATCTGTCGGCTCACAATATTTTTGCCAGCCCTTCCGCCGCATACCTTCCGGCCCTTATTGCCTCATCCAGCGTATTGGCATGGCCGCCGACCTCTATCAACAAACTGCCGGTCGTTAAATCCTGGTTATAAAACCTGTACCCGCACAGAACAGGGCGGGTCAGGCCGGGGTGGGACTCCTCCATGGCGGCCTCCCATGCGGCGGCCAGACGCAGATTCAGCCGCCAGTTGGGCAGGGCGATACTGCCGCCGTTGTCACACCCGGCAATGATCATGACCTGCGCTGTACTCTCGCCGCCAATTTCGCACACCGGCTTGACCCGGGTGCCGTCCTCGTCCTCGATGGCATCGCGGTGGACATCCAGCACGACCCTGATCGAGGGATACCGCGCCAGATACTCCTGCACGCCGGCGCGGCTGCGCTTGTAGCTGTCGGTGTAGCCGGGCGCATCGTAGAGCGTTGTGTCATGCAGGGTGTTGATGCCGGCCTCGTTCAGCACCCGGGCCATCTCAGCCCCCACGGCGCAGACATTCAGTGCCGTGTTCCTGCTGCGGGCCGCATAGCTTTTGTCATAGACAGGGTCGGGCCAAAGCTGGTAGCTTTCCGTGGCGTGGGTGTGCATGATCAGCACCTGCGGCGCGGCGCTGTCCCTTTCTATAGAAAAAGGCAGGCTGGGGGTCGTGACGGCGGCGCGCAGGTCAGAGTCCGGATGCTCGGTGCTGTTTTTGATGCTGCCTGCGGCAAGCTGCAGATAGCCGGTGCCGCTGCCCTGCCGCAGCTGCACCGCACGGATGCGGCCCGCGTCCGCCAGCTCGGGTGCGGCGCTGGGCAGCGGTGTGGCCGTGGGGGCTGCGGACGGCTGCGGCGTTGCGGACGGTGCCGGGGCAGGGCAGGGCGTGGGCAGCGGCGTGGGGCGGCTTTCCGGCCGCTGCGGGCTGCTGACGCTCTGTACCGGGGCGGCGGGCCAGTCAAGCGCCGCCGCAGCCGCAGGGTCCTGCAGATAGAGCGCCCCCCGCAGCAGCCAGGCGCGCCCGGGGCAGAACGCCAGCGCTGCCCCAACCGCCAGCACCCCGGCCGCAAAAGCACCCCCGTACACCGCCGCCGAGGCCCACCGGCGCAGTCTTTGCATGGCACACACCCCCTCTGCACCCAAATTTTATGCGCTTTTTTTGCTTTCTATGAAGTTTTTTTCAAAAACCACTTGCAACTTTGCAAAAAGTATGATAGGATAACTTGTACTGTTATGGGGAACTAAGGAGGTGGAACGAATGCCTAATATTAAATCTCAGAAGGATCGCGTTGTTCAGGCCAAGAAAGAGGCCCTGCACAATAAGGTCGTCAAGTCCAACCTGAAAACAGTTGTCAAGAAGGCAAACGCTGCCATCGACAGCAATGCTGCTGACAAGGAGACCGTCGTTAAGGTTGCTGTCTCTGCCATCGACTCTGCTAAGAGCAAGGGTGTCATCCATAAGAACACCGCTGCCCGCAAGATCAGCCGCATGGCTAAGCGCGCCAACAAGGCTGCTGCTCAGTAATTGATCGCATGAACAATGCCCGCCGTGAAAACGGCGGGCATTTTCATTTATATTTTGCGGAAAAGGCTTCTCCCCTGGGGGAGAAGCTGTCCGCGAAGCGGACTGATGTGGGGAGAGTGTGCCCTGACAGCCCGTTACCGGGCGGCAGTGGCAAGGTCTGCCCTCATCCGTCTGCGGGCGGGGCCGCAGACACCTTCCCCCGAGGGGGGAAGGCTTCCATTTTATACCTCCTGCTCCATCAGCAGCTTCTTCAGCGGCAGCAGCGCGGCAGGCTCTGCGCTGAAGGTGCGCACACCGAGCTTGAGGTACTCCGGCATGGCGCTCACCGCCGCCACCGTGATGCCGCAGATATAGACCGGCACACTGCGGGCCGCAGCCTGCTCCACCACACTCTTGACCAGCCGCAGCACAGCGGGGTTTGTCAGCTGGCCCACGGCAGCGGTGGGGTTATGCACAAGGCCCAGCGTGTAGCGGGTCAGGTCCTCCGCGTCAATGACCATCAGCTGGGCGCCGCGGTCCATGATGTCGGCGGCCATCAGAGCGGCCGAGGGCATATCTATCACACAGCCCAGCATCGGCATCCCGATCTCAACACCGCTGATCTGCAGCTCATCCTTGCAGTCATTGACCTCCTGCAGGCATCTATCCCAGTCTGCTGCATCCTTTACCATCGGGAACACGACACACAGATGCCCCTCTGGGGCGGCGCGCAGCAGCGCACGGATCTGGGACTTGAACAGCCGGTCTCCGCCCAGCCGCGCCTGCAGCTCGGCAGACCAGGGGGCATCATCATCGGCGCGGGTATCGCAGGTGCGCAGCACCACGGGGACGCCCTCGGCCGAGCGCAGATATTCCTTCAGGCGGCTCGTCTGGGTCTGCTCGCTCTGCTCGCAAAGGATCGCGTTCTCGGAGCGCACGATGCCGATGCCCGCCGCCCCCTGCGTGTGGGGCACCTCGTTGTCGATCAGGTTGCAGGTCTGCATCAGACGGAAGGCTGTGCCGCCCTTGGTCAGGCAGGGCAGGGCGGCCACAGGGTCAGGCTGCTGGCCGTGCAGGCGGCTCAATGCGATCTGGCAGTCCACCCGGGCGATCTGCGCGCCGTCCGGCTCGACCACCAGTGTGCCGTTGTCGGCATCGAGGATCGCGCGGCGGCCCACCGCCATAGCGGCTGCGCCGTCCCCCAGCTGCACCACCGCCGGGATCCCCATGCTGCGCGCCATAATGGCGGCGTGGCTGATCGTGCTGTCCTGATCGCTGGCAAGCCCCAGCACCATCCGGCGGTCAAGGCTGAACAGATCGCTGGGGAAAAAACGATCCGCGACCAGAATGCTCGGCCGCTTGAGATGCAGCCGCCGGCGCGGGCGGCCGTCCAGAATATCCACGACCCGGCGGCAGACATCGCAGACATCGACACTGCGCTCCCGGATATACTCATCGTCCACATTCTTCAGCCGGTCTGCAAAGATCTGCTCTGCCCGCTCAACGGCGGCAGCACCGCCCGCACCGGCGGCGATATAATCGCCGATCTCGTTGGTGAAGGATTCATCCTCCAGCAGGGCGATCTGAAACAGCAGAATATCCGCATCGGGGCCCTTGGCGCGCTGGCTCAGCCGGCGCAGCTCGTCCTTGGCCAGCACAACGGCCACATCATAGAGTGCGCGCTCCCGGAACGGGTCACAGACGATGCGGTGCAGCCCTGTGGTGCCGTGGTCGATCTGCTCGACCGGGCCGACCACAATACCGGCCGAAGCCGGCACGCCGGTGTAGGTGTGCATAGAGTAGGCCTCCTTTTTGAATCTCCTTAGCCTTCCCGGAGGGGAGGCACTTTTACAAAATCGGCATTTCGGAGAGTGTTTTGCTCACAAGGGCCGTGACAAACTCCTCGGGCACGGCGGCGGCAATGGCGCGCTCGGTCACAAGGGTGTTTTCCTTTCCCTCCAGCAGGGCGGGGAACCGGTCTGCCGGGTCCTTGTCAAAGCTGCCCATAAAGGTCGCAGCCAGCAGCTTCGGGGTATACGGAATGTCCTCCGGCACGCCGACACGCTCTGCCGCCAGCTCCAGCGGGGCCAGCGCGCCGCGGGTCGGGGCGCTGGGGTTCGGTGCATAAGGGGCCGGGTAGTTTGCCCGGGTGCGGGCATTCTTCTCGACCAGATCTATCTCGGGTGCGCGGGCGCAGACCTCGGCAAGGTTTTTCTGGTACTGCTCCGCGAAATGGGCAAGGTATTCCTCGTTATCGGGCAGCATCGCGTAGGCCGTGCCGCCGCACCGGCCAAACAGGCGCAGCGTATCAAAATAGCCCAGCGCAATGTTGCGCCCGGCGCGGGCGGGGTCAAAGTCCAGCGTGGGGCCAAGGTCCCAATGGCTGCGCACAATGCGGGTGGGCAGGCCGGTCGTATTGGGCCGCACGATGCCGATGCCGTCCACATCGACTCCAAGCAACTCGGTCGCGCCCATGCGGGCGGCCAGATCCAACGGCATATTATCCCGCCAGCCGCCGTCAATGTACTTTACACCGTCAATTTCCCGCGGGCGCAGGGCAGGGAAGCAGGCGCTGGACGCCAGCATATAGTCCTTGAGCTGTCCCTCGGGGATCTCCTCGATCGGGCATTGCACGCTGCGCAGGCTGCCCAGCTCCGTCATGACAAGGCCGAAATGAATGGCGGAATGCCGCACGGCGTCCTCGTCGATCAGCCGGTCAATCGTCTCAGCCAGCGGCTCAACATTCAGCCCGCCGCTGCGGAAAATATCGAGGAAGAAGGCGCGCAGCTCCTCGCGCTTGAGCGATTCAGGGACCTCCAGCACATCATGGATCTCCAGACTGCGCCAAAGCTCCTCTGCCTCGCGGGCCTTGCCCATCGTGAAAAGGCAGCCGTTCAGGGTGCCGACACTGGCCCCGGTGATGATATCCGGCGTCCAGTCCAGCGCCTGCAGGGCATGCCAGACACCGATCTGGTAGCTTCCCTTGGCACCGCCCCCCGCCAGCACCAGCGCGCGCTTTCCGGTATGTTCCATCTTCGTTCTCCCTCCCGGTCATGGTTTTCCTCATTATAGCATCTTCTGTGCAAAGTTGCCATAGCAAACTGCGTCACAATCTGCCGTTTTTTTATGGAATTTTTGTATTTTGTCAGGGGTTGCAACGGAAGGTGAAACGCAGTATTATAAAAGCAGTTGTTTATCCTGCGTGCTGTAGGGGGCGGCGTCCTCGACGCCCCTGCCATATTCTAACATTGCAATACCATATTAGTGAGGGAATTTCCATGTCTACCAAACCTATCCTTGTTGTCATGGCTGCCGGTATGGGCAGCCGCTACGGCGGGCTCAAGCAGATCGACCCGGTGGGGCCGTCCGGCGAGGCCATTCTGGACTACAGCCTTTACGATGCCCGCCGCGCCGGGTTCGAGACCGTTGTTTTCATCATCAAGCATGAGATCGAGCAGGCGTTCAAGGAGGCTGTCGGTGCCCGCGCCCTGCGCGCCGGGTTTGAGGTCCGCTATGCCTACCAGCAGCTCGACAAGCTGCCGGAGGGCTTCACCGTGCCGGAGGGGCGCGTCAAGCCCTGGGGCACGGCCCACGCCATCCTTGTGGCAGAGCAGGCCATCGGTGATGCACCGTTCGCGGTCATCAACGCAGATGACTACTACGGCCCGCAGGGCTTCCGCCTTGTCTACGACTACCTCAGCACCCACGCCGATGGTGACCGCTACGCCTGGGCGATGGTGGGCTTCCTGCTGGGCAACACGGTCAGTGCCAACGGCAGCGTCAGCCGCGGTGTCTGTGTGACCGATGCGCAGCACAACCTTGTCAGCGTGACCGAGCGCACCTGCATCGAGCCGTATGACGGCGGCATCCATTACAGTGAGGACGGCGGCAAAAGCTGGTGCGACCTGCCCGCAGACGCTGTTGTTTCGATGAATCTGTGGGGCTTCACGCCCGGCTATGTGCAGCAGGCCAAGGCCGGTTTTGCAGCCTTCCTGCAGGAGAATCTGCCGGTAAACCCGCTCAAGTGCGAATATTACCTGCCGGCCGTTGTGACGGCGGCGCTGCAGCGCGGCGAGGCCGATGTCCATGTGCTGACCAGCGCCGACAAATGGCACGGCATCACCTACCGCGAGGACAAGCCCGAGCTTGTCGCCGCTCTCAAGCAGATGAGCGAGGCCGGGCTGTACCCGACCGACCGGCTGTTCTGATGCCTATGCCGGGGGACGCTGCGCGCAATATTTTACAATTACGCTGTTGTATTTGCGCGGGATGTCGGGTATAATAAAATCAGTAAATCGGAACATCAAGCTGTCAAAAGCTCTTGTAGGGGCGAGCATTGCTCGCCCGTGTCCGTTTGTCTGTGAAAAAGCCTTCTTGGGAAGCGCATTACTGCGCCAAGTTGGCGGGCGACCAATGGTCGCCCCTGCACATTCAACAGGGCAAGAATGTGATTTTTTGACACGCTGGGAACATTTCACCAAGCTGACGCAGCAGCGCAGCTTTTGCAAAGGAGTTTTTATCATGATGAAAAAGACCACCTTCGGTGCCGCTCTGGCCTTCCTGTTTGCCGCTGCCGGTGCCCTGACCGCCGCCGCCCTCTACCTGCATCACCGTGAGAAGGAGCTGGACGAGTACGAGCGCCTGCTCTTCAGCGATGATTATGACGATTTCGATGACGAGGACGACACCAACGCCGAGGACACCACCACCTACGAGAAGATCCCCGATGCCCCCAACACCGAGGAGTAATCCCCATCGGGGTCCTGTGTGACCGAATACGAACCGGCTGGGCGCTGACCTGACGGCGCCCAGTCTTTTGTTAATGGAGAAAGCTAGATCATGCGCAAACTGCTGCTTTGGCTGGTGATGGTCGCCGCCATGGTTGCCGCGATCCTTGGCGGAACAGCGGCGTTTCTCTACAGCCGCACCGGCGAGGACCGGCTTCCCCAGCAGCCCGTGCAGTTCGGCGGGCTGACACTGACCGCCAACGGCTGGGACTGGGCCATACCCGTGCTGGGCGACAAGGTCAGCAAGACCTATGAAAGCCCCACCAACCTGACCGTGCAGAAGCTCGGCACCTTCACCGATACGATCCCCGCACTGACCCTGCCCGAATGGGTCACAGCGGCCGAGGTGCAGATCACCGCGCCAGACGGCACCGTCTGGTCGGGCGGCCTGACCGACTGCAACACCTATACCTACACCCAGAACGGCGCGTATCAGATCATAGTGACCGCCCACCACAGCGACAGTGATGCCCCCGGTGACCCGGTGGGCTGGTACGCCTACCGCGCTGGCTACACAATGGCGATGAACCCCAAGGTCACCCTGAGCAGCGAACGCGCGCCGCAGGGCAGCATCGTGGCGATCCAGCTGTCCGGTATTCTGGACGGCGAGCCGACCGTTGAGAGTGATCTCGGCGAGGTATGGTTCCGCAAGACCGCCACGGGGTACATGGGCTACCTGCCCATAACCTACAACGCCGAGGGCGGCGACCATACGCTGCAGCTGACCTGCGGCACCCTGCAAAAGGAGATCACCCTGACGGTGACCCGCACACTGTACGACACCGTCTCCGTCCCGGCGGAGGAGGATGCCGGCGGCGGAGAGGAGTTTCGCAACGCGATCTGGCCGCTTTACACCACCGGCAGCTCCGCCAAGCTATGGAACGGCCGGTTCGAGGCCCCCAGCGCCGGTGCTGTCAGTCTGGCCTACGGCACCACCCAGATGGTGGATGGCCAGCGCAGCGGCCAGGCCACCGGCCTGACCTATGCCGCCGCAGACGGCGAGACTGTTACCGCCCCTCAGGCCGGTAACATCGTGTTTGCCGGTACGCTGACCCTGACCGGCGGCACCGTGGTCATCGACCACGGCTGCGGCGTAAAAAGCTATCTGTACGGTCTGGAAACGGTCGGCGTTGTGCGCGGGCAGTCGGTTTCCACCGGCGACCCGCTGGGTACTGCCGGGACGAGCCACAGCCTGATTTATGAGCTGCGCATCGGCAGCAAATCCACCGACCCGCAGCTTGCCCTGAACGGCAACAGCGGCCTGCAATTCCGTGAGGCTGAATAACGCAGGCATCGCGCGGCGATGCCGCCCATAGAATGTTACGATCGGCGCGGTGCCCCCGGCCCGCCGTGCCGTGTGTATGGCCGGGTGCGCTAAGAGAGTGGGAGTAAGCATGGAAGAAGAGAAGAAAGCCGCAGCCGGCGTGGACTGGGCCGAAAAAGCCCCCGCCGCGCCTCGCAGGCGCAGCCGCAAAAAGTCAGCGGCCAAGGGCAAGCCCAAAAAGCCCGCTGCCACGGCAGAGCCGAAGCAGCAGCCGGCTGTGAGCGATACCCCGGAGACCCCCGCAGAAACTGCACCTGCATCCCTGCAGGTGCCCGAGGCCCCGGACGCCCCGCAGCCAGATGCCGTCCCCGTGTCGCTGCCGGAAACCCCTGAAACAGCATCTGAAACGGCCCCGGCACAGCCCGAGACTACCGAGCAGCCGGAACCGGCAGAGACTGCCGAGGCAGCCCTGTCTGATACCGGCGCCGATGAAACAGCGGCAGTCGAGTCCGCCCCCGAAGATGCTGCTGCCGCAGAGCCGGAGCAGCCTGTACCCGATGCAGACGAGGGTGCGGCCAATGCACCGCAGGATGCCCCGGAGGAGGATTCCACAGAGGAGGACGCCCCCGAGAAAAAGGCCCGTGCGGACACCATCGCCCGCACGGCACAGCTTTCCATCGCCCAGATCATGGCCGGGCTGGCAGACACCCCCGCCGAGGATACCCCCGATGCGCCGCCCGCCGAACCGGACAGCACTGAGGAGGACACCGAGGAGGAGCCTGCGGACACCCTTACCCAAAAGCTTGGGCGCGGTGTGACCGGCATGCTGCGCTGGCTGCTGCTGGTCGTGCTTTTTGTGCTGGTCATCGCGTGCGGCGGCGTAGCGTGGCTCTACCACAATGCCACCCCCGATATGCTGCCCCAGATCAAGGCCACCTTTGACGGACAGGAGCTTGCCCCCACCGCCTACAAATGGCATGTGCCGATCGTTGGCAGCTGGCTCCGCCGCACCTATGCCGAAACGCTGAACCCCACCCCGGCCGAGCTGGCGCTGCCGGTATCCGGTGCTTCCCCCGATCTGGTCGTCACGCCGGGCGGCTACAGCGCCCAGCTGACCATCACCGATGCCGCCGGGGAATCCATCTATGACGGCAGCGCCACCGGCTTCCGCAGCTACCGTTTTGCTGAGAACGGCACCTACGACGCCAAGCTGATCGTCAGCACAAGCGGCACCCCCGCTGACGAAGCGACCGTGACCGGCACCGAGACCTGGCAGTTCCGCTTTACGGTCAGCATCAAGCCGTCCATCCAGCTGGCGACCGACAGCGTGGCACAGGGCGGTGTGGCGGCGGTGCGGGTCGGCCAGACCCTCGGGCAGGATGCCCCGGCCATCAAGACCACCCTCAAAAATGTCGGCTTTGTCAAGGCCGGCAGCGGCTGGATCTGCTACCTGCCTATCCCATGGAACCAGAAGCCCGGCAGCATTGATCTGGAGGTATCGGCCGATGGCTACACCGAGACCCTCTCCCTGTCGGTGCGCGCAGGCTCCTTCAGCTACAAGGACTACAGCAAAACCTCTCAGATGGCCGCGCCCTACATCGGCGAGGATGATGCCCCGGCGGCGGTCAGCAAGCTGTTTGCCACTGTGGACGACAAGATCCAGTGGTCCGTAGGCGGCTTTGTGCAGCCCTTCCTCGACAGCTTTGACACTCCGCTGACCTACGGCATGACCGAGTACGCGGGCCGCTCCTACAGTGAGCGGGGCACCAACTACGGCTACGGCGGGCGCACCTCGACCAATGTGATCATCCGCCCCAAAAACGGCAAAGGCTCGATGATTGCCCCTGCCAGCGGCCGTGTGCTGCTGGCGAAGGACCTCGGCGGCCTCTATGGCAACACCCTTGTGATCGAGCACGGCGCAGGCCTCAAGAGCATCTTCTACGGTCTCACCTCGCTGGATGTCAAGACCGGTGATACCGTCAAGCAGGGCCAGCTGCTGGGCGGCTGCAGCAAGGCCGTTGTGGCCGAGATGCGCATCGGCACCGTTCCCATCGACCCGCTGGCCGTCTGGCGCAGCCGCTGCGATGGTCTGAAGCTCTATTGATCCCACGGCACCCATCCCAAACGGGATGGGTGCTTTTTTTGCTGTCACCGATCGTCCGCAGCCGAAGGGACGGGCCGTCAGCGGATGTTCACACTCTGCGCGGGCAGGACATAGTATGGCGCAAAACAAAACGAGGTGAGCGCGTATGCCAAAGACCTTCTGTGTTGTGGGCCACGATGCCCGCCAGCAGGCGGCGGCCCGTGTGCTGCGCCGCGCAGGCTGCGGCGTGACCGCCGCCGACAACGCCGCAGCAGCGGATTATATCCTGCTGCCGATGTCTCAGGGCCGCGTCAGCGATGAGGTCGCCCGCGCCCTGCAGGGTGCGGGGCAGGGGACGCTGATTCTGGCAGGGCGCCCCGGTCTGCCGGTACGGCTGGCCGCGCGGGAGGCCGGACTGCCGCTGATCGACTATTTCCGGCGGCCCGAGCTGGAATGTCTGAACGCCGTCCCCACGGCCGAGGGCTGCCTTGAGCTGCTGCTCCGCCTGCGGGAGCGCACGATCTGGGAGAGTGCCTTTCTTGTGCTGGGCTACGGCCGGGTGGGCCGCGCCGTGGCGCGTCGGCTGGCGCTGCTGGGCGGGCGGGTCACCGTGGCTGCCCGCAGCCCTGAGCAGCGCGCCAACGCCCGCTGCAGCGGCTGCCGCGCCGCTGCGCTGACAGCCCTGCCCGCGCTGCTGCCGGGGTTCGACGCCGTCATCAACACGATCCCCGCGCCGGTGCTGCCGCGCACGCTTTTGCAGCGGCTGCCGGCCGGGGCGCTGATCATCGACCTTGCCAGCCTGCCCGGCGGCACCGATTTTGCAGCCGCCGAGGAGCTGGGCCTGCACGCCGAGCATGCACTGGCCCTGCCGGGGCGCTGCGCCCCGCAGACCGCGGGAGCGCTGATTGCCCAGACCGTGCTGGCCATTCTGGAAGAACGCGAAGAACAGAAAGAAAGGAGCGAGCCATGACGACCCGGCCGAAACGCACTGCCGCCTTTGCGCTGTGCGGCAGCTTTTGCAGCTTTTCCGCCGTGCTGCCCCAAATACAGGTGCTGACGGCGCGCGGGTGGGAGATCCTGCCCATTCTCAGCGCCAGCGCGGCAGGGCTGGACACCCGCTTCGGCACTGCAGCAGCCCTGCGGCAGACCCTGTTGGAGCTGACCGGTCATGAACCACTCACAACACTGCAGGGCGTGGAGCCGCTCGGCCCGCAAAAGCTGGCCGATGCCCTTATCATTGCCCCCGCCACCGGCACAACGATGGCGCTGCTGGCGGCGGGCATCAGCGCGACCCCGGTGACGCTGGCGGCCAAAAGCCTGCTGCGTGGCGGCCGGCCGATCATACTGGCCCCTTCCACCAACGATGGTCTGGCGGGCAGCGCCCCGGCGCTGGGCCAGCTTTTGCAGCGGCGCTGCTACTATTTTGTGCCCTTCGGTCAGGATGACTGCTACAAAAAGCCCCGCAGCCTGAAAAGTGATTTCACCCTGCTGCCCGATACGCTGGACGCTGCCCTGCGCGGGGTGCAGCTGCAGCCGATGCTGGTGTAATATGTTGCCGGGCAGGCGGCATATAACAGGGTAGAAGATATACCCCAGCCTTCCCCCTCGGGGGAAGGTGGCCCCGCAGGGCCGGATGAGGGCAGGCTTTCCATCATTGCCCGGCAATGTACTGCTGCGGCAAACACGCCCCTCATCAGTCAGCTCCGCTGACAGCTTCCCCCTCGGGGGAAGCCTTTTTGCATACAATTCTATATTTCTTCGGGGGAGGCCCGCTCATGCAGATGATCACCATTACCGGCAAACAGGCTCTGCATGGGCGCATCCGCCCGGCGGCCGCCAAAAACAGCACGCTGCCGCTGCTGGCGGCCACGCTGCTCTGCCGCGGCCCCTGCCGCCTGCAGGAGGTGCCGGCCCTTGCCGATGTAACGACCAGCCTTGCGCTGCTGCAGGCCGTGGGGGCCGATGTGCGGCGGTGCGGCGCGGACCTGTGTACACGGCCGGTGCAGACGCTCTGCGGCGAGATTCCTGAATCCCTTGCCGGGGCAATGCGCAGCTCGGTGTTTTACCTTGCGCCGCTGCTCTGCCGCACAGGGTATGTGCGGCTACCGCTGCCCGGCGGCTGCCGTCTGGGGCCGCGGCCGGTGGACATTCATCTGGCCGGATTGGCCGCCATGGGAGCCGAGGTCGAGCTGGAGGGCATTGCCGTGACGCTGCGGCGCAAAGGTCCGCTGCATGGCGTGGACTTTACGCTGCGCCTGCCAAGCGTCGGCGCGACCCTCACGCTGCTGATGGCTGCCTGCTGTGCCCGGGGCCGCACCGTACTGCGCGGCGCCGCGCAGGAGCCGGAAATAGGCGATATGGTGCATTTTCTGCAGGCATGCGGTGCCCGGATACTGGGCTGCGGCACGCCGGTGCTGACGGTGGACGGGGGCTGCCCGCTGGCGGGCACCGCGCACCGCCCGCTGCCGGACCGCATCGCTGCCGCTACCTATGCCGCCGCACTGGCCGCCGCCGGCGGTGAGGTTGAGATCTGCGGCTGCGACCCTGCCGTTTACGGGGCCTTTCTGCGCTTTTTGGCCGAAACCGGCGTGACCGTGACCCGGGCAGGGGACTGCGTGCGGCTTGCCCGCGACCCCGCTGCGCCGCTGCGGGGCGGGGCCAGACTGACCGCCGACGCCTGGCCCGCCTTTGCGACCGACACTGCCCCGCTGGCCGCCGCCGTGCTGCTGACGGCAGCGGGGGAGAGCGAGATCTATGACCGCCTGTTCGCCAACCGGTTTGCCTGCGCAGCGGGGTTTGCCGCATTGGGGGCCGGCTGCACCGCGCAGGGACGGCGGCTGCACATTGACGGCGGTGCGGCGCTGCACGGAGCCGCCGTGACCGCACCCGACCTGCGCGGGGGTGCGGCACTGCTCATTGCGGCGCTTGCCGCCGAGGGGCAGACCACGCTGCGCGACCCCGGGCATATCCCGCGCGGCTACGCCGACCTGCCGGGAGTGCTGCACAGCCTTGGGGCAGACTGCACCGCCGCGCACGGTGAAGCGTAATCCAAGACCCGCGCCGCAGGGGGCTGACCCGGTCCGCCCCTGCGGCGCTTTTTTGTGGGAACTTCCTGCTTTTTCCTTTAAAATATAGCAATCTGCCGAATTTTCGCGTTTCTATCCCGTGCTTGTCCGGCAAAAGCGCAGGGAGAAACGCAATTTTTTATGAATTTGCCCTCAGGGTATTGAAATTGCATGTAAAATTTGATATTCTAATAATCAGTTATATGTAAAAAATAGCGGACCAGTGTGCCCCTGCGCGGGGTGCAGTACCCATCGGGTCCGGTTTAACAACTTCACTTTTAGGGGGATACACTCATGGCATTCGTTCTCGACGAAGAAATGCAAAATGTAACCAATATCAAGGTCATCGGCGTAGGTGGCGGCGGCGGCAACGCTGTCAACCGCATGGTCGAGTCCGGTCTGTCCGGGGTCGAGTTCGTTGCAATGAACACCGACCAGCAGGCCCTGCTGAACTCCAAGGCCACCCAGAAGGTCCAGCTTGGTGCCAAGCTGACCAAGGGCCGCGGTGCCGGTGCCGACCCGGAGATCGGACAGCGCGCCGCCGAGGAGAGCAAGGACGAGATCACCAACGCCCTAAAGGGTGCGCAGATGGTCTTTATCACCGCCGGTATGGGCGGCGGCACCGGCACGGGCGCTGCCCCTGTCGTGGCCGAGACTGCCCATGATCTGGGCATCCTGACCGTCGGCATCGTCACAAAGCCCTTCGCCTTTGAGGGCAAGCGCAAGATGGCTCAGGCCGAGCAGGGCATTGCCTCCCTGATGATGCATGTCGACTCTCTGATCGTCATCCCGAACGAGCGCCTGAAGCTCATCAGTCAGGAGAAGATCACCCTGATGAACGCCTTCGAGGCCGCCGACAATGTGCTGCGTCAGGGCGTTGAGAGCATCTCCAGCCTGATCAACATCCCCGCCTTCATCAACCTCGACTTCGCGGATGTCCGCTCCATCATGAAGGACGCCGGCTTTGCCCACATGGGTGTTGGCGTTGCCAAGGGCGCCGGCAAGGCCGAGAACGCCGCCAAGGCTGCCATCTCCAGCCCGCTGCTGGAGACCAGCATCGCCGGTGCGCGCGGCGTCATCATCAACATCACCTCCAGCCCCGACATTGGTCTGGAGGATGTCGAGACCGCTGCCAGCATGATCACCCAGAGCGCCCATCCCGATGCCAACATCATCTGGGGTACTGCCTTTGATGAGCGCCTGAGCGATGAGATGAGCATCACCGTTGTGGCCACTGGCTTTGAGAGCACCCCCGAGGTGGACGAGCCTATTCAGGCCCATGTGGACGCCAAGCGCGCCGCCCAGCAGACCGCTGTACAGCAGCCCGCACAGCCTGTCCAGCCTGTGCAGCCCGCCGCCCCCGTGCAGCCCGCACAGCAGCCCATCAACCCGCCGATGCCCAACCCCATCTTCACCCAGTCTTTCAGCACCGGCATGGATACCCCCGTGGCTGCCCAGCCTGCTGCCCCGGCTGAGGAAGAGGATGACGGCGATTACTTTGACGATCTGCTCAGCATCCTGAACAAGCGTTCCTGATCAATTTTCTGCGAGAGGATGTAAAAAGCCATGCCGTCTGAACCTATGAACATTCAGGAACAGGGCTTCCGTTCCAGCTTGTTCGGCTTTGATAAAAATGATGTGCTGGCTTACATGAACGCGCTGGCCAACGAGGCCCAGCAGCATGAGCTGGAGTACAACCGCCAGCTGCAGCAGATGCAGTCCCGTCTGGACGAGCTGCGCAGCCAACAGAGCAGCGATGACAGCCGGATCGAGGCCCTCAAGGCCGAGGTGGCCGCTGCCAACCAGCGCGCCGAGGCCGCCGAGACCCGCCGCCGCGAGAGCGAGGAGCAGCTTGAGACGCTGCAGAAGCAGACCGCCTCCTACCAGTCCAACCAGCGCGAATCCCAGAAAAACGCCAACATCTGGCAGCTGAAGCACCACGATCTGCAGCAGAAGAATGACGATCTGCAAAAGCAGGTCGAGGAGCTGCAGAAGCAGCTGGATTCAGCGCGCCAGCTGAATACCTCGTCCCTGAGCACCCCCGCGTCCGATCTGGTGCGGGAGGCAAAGCTTGAGGCCGGTAAGATTCTGGCCGATGCCCGCCTGTACGCCGAGAGCGCCGAGAAGGAGCTGAAGCAGCAGGCAGACAGCCAGAAGAACCGCATGGCCGAGAATGCCCGCAGCATCGCCTCGGGCGTCATGCTCGTACGGGAGCGTCTGGCCCGCGTGGATGAACGGCTGAGCGCCGCCACGCTGGATCTGGACGGTCTGACGCAGGCTATCTATCAGGCCCTTGACCAGACTGAGGCCGAGCTGAAGGAGCTGGGCACCGACATGCGCAGCTTTGCGCAGGGCACACCGGAGACGGATCCGCCTGCACCCCTGCCGCCGCGCCCCGCCGCCGCACAGACCCCGGCAGCCAAGCCCGCCGACCGGCTGCGCGTAAAGGCAAAGAAGGCACAGTCCGCGCACCACACGCCCCAAGCACCGGCGCACCGGCTGCGCAACACGCGCCGCCCTGTGTCCCAGCTGCTGCAGGACCAGATCGACCGGCTGAATGGGGAAGAACAGTAAACTTCAATACATAAATCTCACCCGGCGATGCAGCTGGGTGAGATTTTTCTTTGCCTTCCCCCGAGGGGGGGAAGGTGGCCCCGCAGGGCCGGATGAGGGGCGCGTGTGCCGCAGAGCCCCGTGAAGAGGCAATCGCGGCAAGGCCGCCCCTCATCAGTCCGCTTTGCGGACAGCTTCCCCCGAGGGGGGAAGCCTTTTCGCCCCTCCCGTTTGTTCACAAACCCTTCTTAATTTATTGAATATTCATTCACGACTTTAACACAAATCCGGGGTATACTATAGATGTTCTCAGGAAGGGAGCAGGGACCCGACCTGATGAACAGGACCCCAAGTTTTTCATCCATACTCCTCTTTTCTTTTGACGCGGAAGCGGTGCGGATTTTTTTCGCACCGCTTCCGTGTTTTTGTACAATTCCTGTCATTTGACAACGATTTTATGCGGCGGCACTCTTGCCGAATTTTCAAGAAACCTGTATAATATATGCTGATATTGTAGCGCCTTGGGGCATACCCGGCCTTCGGTATCCCGCAATCACCCCAACGGCAACCCCGCTTATCCGCCCTACGGCGTGCAGCTTCAGTGGGTTTGCCTGACCCGCAGGAGGCTAAAGCCTATGAGAGTTGGTCTGGATATTGGTTCCACCACCATTAAATGTGTCGTGCTGAATGACGCCGGGCAGATCGTTTATTCTACCTATGAGCGTCATTTCAGCCATATTTTAGAAAAGGGCAGAGCGCTTTTGGAAAAAGTCGCCGCCGAATATCTGCCTGACGGCCGCGCGTATCTGGCCATCTCCGGCTCTGCCGGCATGGGCCTTGCCGACAGCTGCAGGGTGCCCTTTGTGCAGGAGGTCTTTGCCACCCGCGTGGCTGCCAACCGCCTGACGCCGGGCACCGATTGCATCATCGAGCTGGGCGGCGAGGATGCAAAGATCCTCTTTCTGACCAACGGCACCGAGGTGCGCATGAACGGCAGCTGTGCCGGCGGCACCGGTGCCTTCATTGACCAGATGGCCACCCTGCTGAAGATGGGTGCCGACGAGATGGACAAGGCCGCCCAGGGCGCCACCCGCACCTACACGATCGCCAGCCGCTGTGGCGTTTTTGCCAAAAGTGACATCCAGCCCCTCATCAATCAGGGCGCGCAGGCAGGGGACATCGCAGCGTCGATCTATCAGGCGGTCGTCAACCAGACCATCGCCGGCCTTGCGCAGGGACGCCCCATCAAGGGCAACATCCTGTATCTGGGCGGCCCGCTGACCTTCTCCCGGACACTGCGCCAGAGCTTTGACAAAACGCTCGGCGTCACCGGCACCTTGCCGGAAAACAGCCTGCTCTTTGTGGCGCTGGGCGCAGCCTTCTACGCCGATGAGGAGTCCGACCTGTGCGAGGTCGCAAAGCGGCTGGACAACTACAGCGCCGCCGCCACCTATGTAAGCCTGCCGCCGCTTTTCGCCGATCAGCAGGAGTACGAGGCGTTCCACGCCCGCCACATGAAGGCCACCGTGCCCTGCCTGCCCTTCGGCGCAGACTGCGGCCCCGTGCATATCGGCATCGACTCCGGCTCGACCACCATCAAGCTGGTCGTCATTGACAACAACGCCAACATTCTGTTTGAAAGCTACCGCCCCAACCTCGGCAACCCGATCCCGCTTGTGAAGGAGACGCTGCTCAAGCTGTATCGGGATCACCCCGGGCTGCAGATCGCCAGTGTGACCACGACCGGCTACGGTGAGGAGCTGGTCAAAAATGCCTTCCACTGCGACCGCGGCCTTGTCGAGACGGTGGCCCACTTCACCGCTGCCAAGCACTTCCTGCCCGATGTGGACTTCATCATCGACATCGGCGGGCAGGACATGAAGTGCTTCAAGATCGAGGACGGCGCCATCAGCAACATCTTCCTGAACGAGGCCTGCTCCTCCGGCTGCGGCAGCTTTTTGCAGACCTTCGCCCAAGCGCTGGGCTACGATGTCAAGGAGTTTGCCGCCCTCGGCCTGTTTGCCGACAAGCCTGTGGACCTCGGCAGCCGCTGCACCGTCTTTATGAACTCCAGCGTTAAGCAGGCGCAGAAGGACGGTGCCTCGATCGAGAACATCAGCGCCGGTCTGTCCATCTCGGTCGTCAAAAATGCGCTGTACAAGGTCATCCGCGCCTCCAGCCCTGAGGAGCTGGGCCGCCGCATCGTTGTGCAGGGCGGCACCTTCTACAACGAGGCCGTTCTCCGCGCCTTTGAGAAGGAGATGGGCGTCCATGTCATTCGCCCCGACATCGCGGGCTTGATGGGTGCTTACGGCGCAGCGCTGTACGGCAAGGCCAAGGCAGGGGAGAACGCCCGCAGCACCGTACTGACCGAGCAGGAGCTTGCGCAGTTCAGCCAGAAGGTCAACACCGTGCAGTGTCAGGGCTGCGGCAACCACTGCCAGCTGACGATCAACGTCTTTGCCGATGGCAAGCGTTTCATCTCCGGCAACCGCTGCGACAAGCCCGTGACCGGCAAGGCCAACAACGAGGATCTGAACCTGTACGCCTACAAGCTGAAGCTGCTGGACGGCTACCGCAATGCCCCCGCGCCCGCCGCACCGCGCGCGCGCATCGGCCTGCCGCTGTGCCTGAACATGTATGAGCTGCTGCCGTTCTGGCACACGCTGTTCACCCGCCTCGGGTTCGAGGTCGTGGTCAGCCCCTTCTCCAGCCGCAGCCTGTACCAGAGCGGTCAGGCAACGATCCCGAGCGACACAGCCTGCTTCCCCGCCAAGCTGAGCCACGGCCACATCCACTGGCTGTGCGAGCAGGGCGTGGACGCCATCTTCTACCCCTGCATGAGCTACAACCTTGATGAGCATCTGGGGGACAACCATTATAACTGCCCCGTGGTCGCCTATTACCCCGAGGTGCTGGAGGGCAACTGCCCCGAGCTGAACGGCACGCGGTTCCTATACGACTACTTCAATCTGGAGCGCCGCAAGGATTTCTACAAGAAATTCCAGCAGTCGCTTGACAAATATTTCCCCGGTCTTGACAAAAAGGCGGTGCGCGAGGCCATTGACGCCGCCTATGACGAGTATCACCGCCACATGCAGCAGCTGCGCGACAAGGGCAGCGAGATCATCGCCGCCGCCCGCGCCGAGGGCCGCCGCATTATTGTGCTGGCGGGCCGCCCCTACCATGTGGACCCGGAGGTCAACCACGGCATCGACCAGCTCATCATCCGGCAGGGCGCAGCTGTCGTCAGTGAGGATTCCGTCAGCTGGCATGAGCAGAAATTCCAGACCTCGGTGCTGAACCAGTGGACCTATCACAGCCGCCTGTACGCCGCCGCCAAATACTGCACCGAGAATCCCGACATGGATCTGGTGCAGCTGGTATCCTTCGGCTGCGGTCTGGACGCCGTGACCACCGATGAGACCCGCGAGATCCTGCAGGCGGGCGGCAAGCTGTACACCCAGCTCAAGATCGATGAGATCACGAACCTCGGCGCGGTCAACATCCGCCTGCGCAGCCTGTTTGCAGCGCTGGAGGAACGGAAAGAGGACAAAAAGTAAGAGGCAATTCCATGGAATACATAACTCCCAACTTTACCAAGGACATGGTAAAGACCCATAAAATTCTCATTCCCAACATGGCGGTCACCCAGTTCCGGCTTATGCAGGCGGCACTTGCCAGCGAGGGCTACCAGACCGAGGTGCTGGGCAACTGCGGCAGCGAGGTCGCGCAGCTGGGCCTGAAATATGTCCACAACGACACCTGCTACCCGGCGCTGCTGGTCATCGGGCAGTTTTTGGACGCGCTGAACAGCGGCAAGTACGATCTGGACCATACCGCGCTGCTCATCACACAGACAGGCGGCGGCTGCCGTGCGTCCAACTACATCAAGCTTTTGCGCAAGGCACTCGTCAAGGCGGGCTACGGCAATATCCCCGTGGCCTCGCTGAACTTCTCCGGGCTGGAAAAGGGCAGCGGTCTGCCGCTGACCCTGCCGCTGCTGCGCAAGGTCATTGCCAGCATTTTCTACGGCGACATGCTCGTCGCGCTGCGCAGCCAGACCCACCCGTATGAGAACCACAAGGGCGACGCCGACGCCATGACTGAGAAGTGGATTGCCACGATTCAGGGCTGGATCAAGGACGACAAGAATTATTCCGCCCACGATATGAAACGCCGGTTCTACGACATTGCCGCCGACTACGCCACGATCCCCATCACCCGTGTGCCGAAGGTCAAGGTCGGCGTGGTGGGCGAAATTTATGTCAAATATTCGCCGCTGGGCAATAACGATCTGGAAAAATTCCTTGAAAGTCAGGACTGCGAGGTCAACCTGCCCGGCCTGATGGGCTTTGTAGAATACTGTGTGGCCAACTACCGGCTGGACATCGACCTGTACGGCGGCAATAAGCTGGTAGCGGGCGGTGCGGATGTCTTCCTGAGCTGGCTGGATTCGATCGGCTGCGCCAGCTATGACGCCATGCGCAAGTACGGTTTCTACGCGCCGGGCTCCTTCCGCGAGCTGATGAAAAAGCCCGAGGGCATCATCTCGCTGGGTGCCAAGATGGGTGAGGGCTGGCTGCTGACTGCCGAGATGATCGAGCTGGTCGAGGGCGGCTACGGCAATATCGTCTGCGCGCAGCCGTTCGGCTGCCTGCCTAACCATATTGTGGGCAAGGGTATGATCAACAAGATCCGCGCCCTGCACCCCGATGCGAACATCACCCCCGTGGACTACGACCCCAGCGCCACCCGCGTCAATCAGGAGAACCGCATCAAGCTGATGCTGGCCGTTGCCCGCGAAAAGCTGGACAAGCCGGCCGAGGCACCGGCCCCCCTGACCGCAGAGGCGCTTGCCGGCGGTGCCCCGCAGCTGGAGACCGCTGTGCCGTAAGCCCCGCCCCGCGCATACAGCAAAAAAAGCAAAAGTTTTTTTGCAAAAGGGCTTGCATTTTGCAAAAGCATCTGTTATACTAATATGCGTCGCCAAGAGGCGGCGCGACATGCGCGGTTAGCTCAGCTGGTAGAGCATCTGCTTGACGTGCAGGAGGTCACAGGTTCGAGTCCTGTACCGCGCACCAAATCCCCATCGGGTCACTCCGGTGGGGATTTTTCTGTATACCGGCGCGGCAAAAATCAAGCAAAAAGTCCCACTTTTTTTCAAAAAAGGGCTTGCATTTTGCAAAAACATCTGTTATACTAATATGCGTTGCCAGTCGGCGGCACAGTATGCGCGGTTAGCTCAGCTGGTAGAGCATCTGCTTGACGTGCAGGAGGTCACAGGTTCGAGTCCTGTACCGCGCACCAAATCCCCATCGGGTCACCCCCGGTGGGGATTTTTTTGTATACCGTTCTGCGCATTTTCGGGGGACGATTGACGAAACCGCGCAGGTACGCTATACTGGTTATCTGCGGCCTTTGCCGCACACTGTATGGATAAGGGAGGTATACCCGCCGTGATCTTCGGCAAACACATCAACCGATACTACCTCAAAAATGCGCCGGTGCTGCTTCTGGGCATTGTGTCGCTTTTGATGGTGGACTACATCCAGCTTCTGATCCCGGAGCTGTACCGGCTGGTCATCAACGGCGTCAATCTGGGGCAGGTGGTCGTGAACGGCCAGACGGTCTCCTTTGACAAGCAGGTGCTGTTTCAGCACATCTGCCTGCCTATGATCTGGATCGTAGTGCTTATGGTGGTAGGCCGCTTTTTGTGGCGCATCTGCTTTTTCGGCTCGGCTGTGCGGGTCACCGCCGACCTGCGGGAGCGGATGTTCGACCACAGCCGCCGCCTGTCCCAGCAGTATTACCAGCTTAACAAGGTCGGCAACCTGATGAGCCTGTACACCAACGACCTTGACACCATTCAGGAGTGCTTCGGTGACGGCATCCTGATGTTCTTTGACGCCGCCGTGCTGGGGCTGATGGCGCTGGTCAAGATGTGGCGGATGGATTTCCGCCTGACGCTGCTGGCGCTGATCCCTGCGGGCGTTATGTTCGCCATCGGCACTGTGATGAGTCAGGTCATGACCAAGCGGTGGGAGGAGCGCCAGCAGGCCTTTTCCGACCTGTCAGACTTTGCGCAGGAGAACTTTTCCGGCATCGCGGTCATCAAGGCGTTCGTCAAGGAGCTGAAGGAGTTGATTGCCTTCCGTAAGCTGAACAAGCAGAACGAGGAAATCAACGTCACCTACACAAAAATCGCCACCCTGCTCGAGGTACTGGTCACCCTTTTTGTCGAGTCGGTCATCTGTGTCATTCTCGGCTACGGCGGCTGGCTTGTCTGGCGCGGGCAGTTCAACGCCGGGCAGCTGGTGGAGTATATCGGCTACTTTGAGGCCATCGTCTGGCCCATCATGGCGATCTCGATGCTGATTGAAAAAACAGCCCGCGGCAAGGCGTCGCTGAACCGCATCACCGAGCTGCTCGATGCGCCGATCGATGTGGCCGACCGGGACGGCGTGGCCGACCTGGCCGACCCGCGCGGCGGCATCGAGTTCCGGCATCTGTATTTCCGTTATCCGGACGGCGAATACGATGTGCTGCGGGATGTCTCCTTCACCGTGCAGCCCGGCGAGAGCGTAGGCATCGTAGGCAAGACCGGCGCGGGCAAGACCGCACTGGTGGACCTGCTGCTGCGCACCTACAATGTGCCGGACGGCACCCTGTTTGTGGACGGGCAGGATGTGAACAGCGTATCCATCCGCTCGGTGCGCAATGCCTGCGCCTATGTACCGCAGGACAATTTCCTCTTCTCGGATACGATCGCCCATAACATCGGCTTCGGTGTGGACGGCGCCAGCCGGGAGGACATCGACCATGCCGCTGCGCTGGCCGATGTCCGGGACAACATCGTGGACTTCAAGGACGGGTTTGAGACCGTCCTCGGTGAGCGCGGCGTCACCGTCTCCGGCGGGCAGAAGCAGCGCATCTCGATTGCCCGCGCCCTGCTCAAGGACGCGCCGATCCTGATTCTGGACGATTCCGTCTCCGCCGTTGACACCCGCACCGAGCGCATCATCCTTGACAACCTGAAGGCGAGCCGCGCAGGCAAAACGACCCTGCTGATTGCCCACCGCATCTCTACGGTGGAGCAGCTCGACAAGATCATCTTTATTGAGGACGGCAGGGTAGAGGCTGTCGGCCCCCACGATACACTTTACCGCAGCTGCGCTGAGTACCGCCGCATGGTGGATCTGCAAAAGCTGGAGGACGAAGCGGGAGGTGACACAGATGACTGAACTCAATCCGCTGGTGCTGGTCGGTGCCGTCATCGGCGCCGTGACGGCGCTGCTGGTACTGGCCTACGCGCTGGTCAAGGACAAAAAGGAGACGATGGGCTTTGAGCGCACGATGGCGGACAGCGAGATCCTGCGCCGTCTGTCCGGTTATGCCAAGCCCTACCGCGCAAAGTTTGTCATTGTCCTGTTTTTGATGCTCTTTTCCATTGCCTACGACATTGTTTCGCCGCTGATCGTCGGCGCGCTGGAGGAGCTGGTATCCGGGGATTTCGCCCTGCCGCAGCTTTACATCGGTGTGGCGGTCTATGCGGGTGTGCTGGTCTTTTCCATGGCCAGCACCTACCTGCAGGCAGTCATCCTGCAGCGGGTCGGCCAGCGCATCATCTCCGACCTGCGCGAGGATCTGTTTACCCACATCGAATCCCTCTCCCATGAGCAGCTCAACGAGATCCCGGTCGGCAAGCTTGTCACCCGTGTGACGAACGACACGAACGCCATCTCGATGATGTTCACAAATCTTCTTGTCAGTCTGACCAAAAACATCTTTGTGATTTTGGGCATACTGATCGCCATGCTCTGCCTGAATTACGCGCTGACCCTGATGGTGCTCTGCTTTGTGCCGTTCATCGTGATCTTTACGGTCATCTTCCGCAAGTTTTCACGCCGCGCCTACCGCAAGGTGAAGGACGCCACCACCGACATCAACACCTACCTGTCGGAGAACCTGTCCGGCATCAAGGTCACGCAGATCTTTGGCCGCGAGGATGAGAAGATGGCGGAGTTCCGCGAGAAAAGCCAGACGCTCTCCCGGGTCACGCAGGAGCAGATCTTTGTGTTCGGCGTATTCCGCCCGCTGGTCTATATGCTGTACATCTGTTCCATTCTGTGCCTGTTCTATCTGGGCGGCATAGGGCACTTGAACGGCGTGAGTTTTATGGGCCAGACCATCACCGGCGGCACCATCGTGACCTTTTACATGTACATTTCCAAGTTCTTCACCCCCATCCAGAATCTGGCCGAGCAGTTCAACTGGCTGCAGTCGGCGCTGGCCTCCTCGGAAAAGGTGTTCTCGCTCATGGACATCGAGCCGAAGATGGTGGACGCCCCCGATGCCATCGAGCTGGAAGAGGTGCGGGGCGAAATCGAATTCCGGGATGTCTGGTTCAGCTACATACCCGGCGAGTGGGTGCTGCAGGGCGTCTCCTTCCATGTGGACCCGCGTCAGACGGTGGCGTTTGTGGGGTCCACCGGCTCCGGCAAAAGCACGATTTTGTCGCTGATCTGCCGCAACTATGAGTTCCAGCGGGGCGAGATCCTGATTGACGGCATCGACATCCGCAAGATCAAGATCTCCTCGCTGCGCCGCCATTTCGGGCAGATGCTGCAGGATGTGTTCCTTTTCTCGGGTACGATCCGCAGCAACATCGTCCTGCGGGAGGAGGGCATCCCGGACGAGGAGATCCTGCGGGTCTGCCGCTATGTCAACGCCGACAAGTTTATCGCCCGGCTTGACCACGGTCTGGACGAGGAGGTCCGCGAGCGCGGCAACAACTTCTCAGCCGGGCAGCGGCAGCTTCTGAGCTTTGCGCGGACGATCCTGCACAAGCCCAGTGTCATGATTCTGGACGAAGCCACGGCAAACATCGACACCGAGACCGAGATCCTGATTCAGGATTCTCTGGAAAAGATGCGCTCTGTCGGCACAATGCTTATCGTAGCCCACCGGCTGTCCACCATCCAGCACGCGGACAACATCATCGTGCTGTCCCACGGCAGGATCCTTGAGCAGGGCAGCCATCAGGAGCTTCTGGCGAAGCACGGCAGATATTATCAGCTGTACACGCTGCAATATCATAAGGAGCAGCTGGAGGGGTAAGGGCCTAAAGCCTTCCCCTCTTTGGGGGAAGGTGGCCCCGCAGGGCCGGATGAGGGGCTTGTTTGCCATTGCGGACTTTTCATGGGCAGCCCCGTAGGGCGGCATGCCCCCATGCCGCCCTACGGGGCTGCCACTCCTCTGACGGTCTATTGCGGAAGCCTGCGGCGGGCAGAGGACTGCCCGCCCTACGCAGCCTTATGGCTTACATTCCCTGTAGTGCGGCCAGTCCTCTGGCCGCCGTGTTTACCCAGCCGTCCCGCTAAAGGTCTGCCGCGGAAGGTCGCGGCAGGCCGCCAAGCGCCAGATCGGGTATTGATCGCTGCCCTTACAGCCAAGCATCTCCCTGTCCGGGAGATGCTTTTTTGTTTGTAGAATTTTTATTGCTTTTTCTGTGCAAATTCACGGAATGTTTACCCCAAACAGTGGACGCAGCGTTGTTTTTATGGTATACTATATCGGTTAAAGTGGGGAGGTATGGGATAAATGCGTGTTTTGGGCATCGACCCGGGCTACGCCATTGTGGGCTGGGGTGTTGTCGAATACATCGGCAACCGCTTTGCGCCCATCGGCTACGGGGCTGTCATCACTGAGAAGGACACCCCGTTTGAGCAGCGCCTTGTTGAAATATACGAGGGCGTGCTGGATATCTGCAAGCGCTATCAGCCCGAGGCCCTCTCCATCGAGAAGCTGTACTACCAGCACAACCAAACCACCGTCATCGGCGTGGCCGAGGCGCGCGGCGTCATTCTGCTCGCCGCCGCCCAGTGCGGCGTGCCGATCTACGAATACACACCGATGCAGGTCAAGCAGGCCATCACCGGCTACGGCAAGGCCGTGAAAAAGCAGATTCAGGAGATGACCCGCATGATGCTGCATCTGGAGAGCATCCCCAAGCCTGACGATACCGCCGATGCACTGGGCATGGCTATTGCCCACTGCCACTGCAGCCGCAGCCGCCTGATGGGGACGCCGGTGAGATAATCCCTTGCCTTCCCCCAAGTGGGGGAAGGTGGCCCCGCAGGGCCGGATGAGGGATGAGGTTTCCGCAATCACCCATTTGCGTGCGGTACCCGACAAGCTGCCCCTCATCCGCCCTCGGGCGGGGCCTCGGGCACCTTCCCCCAAGGGGGAAGGCTTTCCACCATACAAAAGAAGGACACACCATGATCTACTGTCTAACCGGAAAAATCATTAAAAAAACGCTGGATTCCGTTGTGATCAGCTGCGGCGGGGTCGGCTATTTCGTGCAGATCCCCGCCACCACCGGCGAGGCTTTGCCCCCCGCCGGCAAAGAGGGCACCGTCTACACCATCATGAATGTGACCGAGAACGATGTCTCCCTCTACGGCTTCGCAACGGAGGAGCAGCGCGACTGCTTCAAGATGCTGACCGCCGTCACCGGTGTCGGCCCCAAGGCCGGGCTGGCGATCCTGTCGATCATGACGCCCGAAAAGATTGCCCTTGCCGCGTCCAGCGGGGATCACAAGGCCTTTACCAAGGCGGCCGGCGTTGGGCCCAAGCTGGCCCAGCGCATCACGCTGGAGCTGAAGGATAAGGTCGGCAAGGGTCTGGCTACCGGCACCGGCTTTGCGGGCGGCAGCGCTGCACCCGCGCCCACCTCCGCACCGGCGCAGGCCGTGGCCGCACTGGTCAGCCTTGGGTACGCCGCCTCCGATGCAGCCGCTGCCGTGGCCCGGGTGGACGAGACCCTCTCGGTGCAGGAGATCATCACGATTGCGCTGCGCAGCCTGTCGCGCATTTAAAGGGAAGGGGAGTGCTAGAGCTTGAATCAGGAATACACCGTTGACCCCAGCCGTCTGGTCAGCCCCGACGCCTGCTCCGCCGATGCGGAGGAGGTCAGCCTGCGCCCGAAAACGCTGGATGACTATGTAGGTCAGGAGAAGGCCAAGGGCAACCTGCGGGTCTACCTGCGGGCGGCGCAGCAGCGCGGCGAGCCGATGGATCACATCCTGCTCTACGGCCCGCCGGGTCTGGGCAAAACCACACTGGCCGGTATTGTGGCGCAGGAGATGGGTGTGCAGATCCGCATCACCTCCGGCCCCGCCATCGAGAAGCCCGGCGACTTGGCCGCCCTGCTCACGAATCTGCAGGAGGGCGATGTCCTTTTTATTGACGAGATCCACCGTTTGTCCCGTCAGGTGGAGGAGGTCCTTTACCCCGCGCTGGAGGATTTTGCCCTCGACATCATGATCGGCAAGGGTCCCAGCGCCCAGAGCATCCGCATCAATCTGCCCCGGTTCACGCTGGTGGGTGCCACCACCCGTGCCGGGCAGCTGACCGGCCCCCTGCGCGACCGCTTCGGCATCCTGCTCAAGCTGGAGCTGTACAGCCCGCGGGAGCTGGGGCATATCATCAGCCGCAGCGCCGGGATTTTAGGTGTGCCGATCACTGAGGAGGGCGCGCTTGAGCTGGCGCGCTGCGCCCGCGGCACGCCGCGTATCGCCAACCGCCTGCTCAAGCGGGTGCGCGACTTTGCCACCGTGCAGGGCGACGGCACCATTGACGAGGAGACCGCCATCGCCGCCCGCCGGTGGATGGACATTGACGAGCTGGGTCTGGATGAGCTGGACCGCAGTGTGCTGCGCGCCATCATCGAGATGTACGGCGGCGGCCCCGTAGGTCTGGACACCCTGGCCGCCGCCCTGGGCGAGGAGAGCGTCACGCTGGAGGACATCTGCGAGCCCTACCTGATGCAGATGGGCATGCTGACACGCACCCCGCGCGGCCGCTGTGTGACCCGCCTTGCCTATGAGCATCTGCACATGGCCGTGCCCCGCCGCTTTGACGACACCGACAACGGCCAGCAGAGTATGTTTTGACCGATGAAAAAGACAAAAAGGAGACTTGAATATGCGCCCTGCTGATTCCTGGCGGGATTATGAGCTGCTGGACGCCACCAACCATAATCGGTTGGAGCGCTGGGGCAGCACCCTGCTGATCCGACCTGACCCGCAGGTCATCTGGAAAAATGCCGAAACCAGCCCGCTGTGGGCAAACGCTGATGCCGTCTACTACCGCTCCGCCAAGGGCGGCGGGCAGTGGGATTACCACAAAAGACTGCCCCAAAAGTGGCAGATCCACTGGAACGACCTGACCCTGATCGTCAGCCCCACCGGCTTCAAGCACACCGGCGTCTTTCCGGAGCAGGCCGTCAACTGGGCGTGGTATCAGGAAAAGATCCGCGCGGCCGGCCGGCCGATCCGCGTGCTGAACCTCTTTGGCTACACGGGCGGCGCCACGCTGGCGTGCCTTGCGGCCGGTGCCTCGGTCACCCATGTGGACGCGAGCAAGGGCATGGTGGCCTGGGCGCGGGAGAACGCCGCCGCAAGCGGCCTTGCCGAGCGCCCCTGCCGCTGGATCGTGGACGACTGCGTGAAGTTCGTCCAGCGCGAGATCCGCCGCGGCAGCAAATACGATGCCGTCATCATGGACCCGCCGAGCTACGGCCGCGGCCCCGGCGGTGAGATCTGGAAACTGGAGGACAATGTCTACGACCTCATCACGCTGACGGAGCAGGTCCTGAGTGACGATCCGCTGTTCTTTGCCATCAACTCCTACACCGAGGGTTTAAGCCCGGCGGTCATGGAATACATCGTTAAAACGACGCTCTGCCCCGTCACGGGCGGCCACACCCACTGCGATGAGATCGGTCTGCCGGTCTCCGCCACCGGCGGTGTTGTGCCCTGCGGCGCAACCGCTATCTGGGAGAGATAAACCATGCCGAGAGAAGAACCTATGATCAATGTTCAGGACATCCATTTCCGCTATGACCCCGAGCAGCCCAGCTATGCAGTGGACGGCGTGAGCCTTGCCATCCACCGCGGCGAGTTCGTGGCTGTGCTGGGTGCCAACGGCTGCGGCAAATCCACGCTGGCCAAGCACTTCAACGCGATCCTCCTGCCCGAAGCGGGCACGGTGCTGGTCGAAGGGATGGACACCCGCAACGAGGATCATCTCTACGATGTGCGCCAGAAGGTGGGCATGGTATTCCAGAACCCCGACAACCAAATCGTTGCCACCATCGTGGAGGAGGATGTCGCCTTTGCGCCGGAGAACCTCGGCGTTCCGCCTGAGGAGATCCGCACCCGCATTGACGAGGCCATGAAGCTGGCCGGCATCTATGAAAAGCGTGATGCTGCCCCCTACAAGCTTTCCGGCGGGCAAAAGCAGCGCGTTGCCATTGCGGGCGTTATCGCCATGCGGCCGGACTGCCTTGTTCTGGACGAATCGACCGCCATGCTTGACCCGCACGGCCGCAGTCAGGTCATGAAAACGATCCGCCAGCTGCGGGAGGCCGGTATCACGATCGTCTCGATCACCCATTATATGGAGGAGGCCGCCCAGGCCGACCGCGTGCTGGTCATGAGCAGGGGCCGCATCGTGATGGAGGGCACCCCTGAGCAGGTGTTCAGCCAGACGGAGCGGCTGCACAGCTACCATCTGGATGTGCCGCAGGCCGCCGAGCTGCGCGACGAGCTGGTCAAGCTCGGCATCCCCATGCCGGAGAATGTGATCACGCCCGAGGCATGCGCAGAGGAGCTGTTTAAGCTTCTGAAATAAAGGAAGCCTTCCCCCTTGGGGGAAGGTGGCCGAGGCCCCGCCCGAGGCCGGATGAGGGGCGAGCTTGCCGAGGCATCCCGTTTACTGGCAATCGCCGCGAAGTCCCCCCTCATCAGTCCGCTTCGCGGACAGCTTCCCCCGACGGGGGAAGCCTTTCGTTCAAAAACATCCCACATATGCCGGAACGGCACCATACCCGGGCTGTATCCGGCGGGAAAGGAACCACTATGTCCGAGATCATTCGTGTAGAAAATTTGAGCTACATTTACAATCAGGGTATGCCGGACGAGACCAAAGCGCTGGACGATGTTTCGTTCACCGTGGAGGAGGGCGACTTCGTGGGCATCATCGGCTCCACGGGCAGCGGCAAATCGACCCTGATCAGCCACTTCAACGGCCTGAACCGCCCGACCTCCGGCCGCGTGCTGGTGGACGGCCGCGACCTGTGGGAGCAGGGTGCCGACCTGCGCAGCTTCCGCTTCCTTGTCGGCCTTGTCATGCAGTACCCCGAGTACCAGCTCTTTGAGGAGACCTGCGCCCGGGACATTGCCTACGGCCCGCGCAACATGGGTCTGGATGAGGAGGAGGTGCAGCGCCGTGTCCGCGAGGCTGCCGCCTTTGTCGGCCTTTCGGACGAGCTTTTGCAGAAAAGCCCCTTTGAGCTGTCCGGTGGGCAGAAGCGCCGTGTTGCCATCGCAGGCGTCATGGCGATGCACCCGCGTGTGCTGGTGCTGGACGAGCCGGCCGCCGGCCTCGACCCCGAGGGCCGCGACACCATCCTGAGCCAGATCAAGGCCTACCACGAAAAGACCGGCATCACGGTCCTGCTGGTCAGTCACTCGATGGAGGATATTGCCAAGTACGCCAACCGCGTGCTGGTCATGCACCGCGCCAAAATCGCCATGTACGACACGGTGGAAAAGGTCTTTGCCCACGCACAGCAGCTGCTTGAGCTGGGGCTGTCGGTGCCGCAGGTCACCCAGATCTTTTTAAAGCTGCGCCAGATGGGGCTGGACATCCCGGTGGATGTCTACACGATCCCCTACGCCGTCAAGACGATCCGCCGGGCGCTGGCCGCCAAGCAGGCAGGGGAGGTACAGTAAATGCTCAAGGATATTACGATCGGTCAGCATTTCCCGGGTCATTCGGTGCTGCACCGCTGTGACCCCCGGTTAAAGCTGGTTGCCACCATCGCCTACATCATTGTGCTGTTTATCGCACCGAATCCGCTGGGGCTGGCGCTCTCGATCGGCCTTTTGGCGCTGCTTTACCGCATCGCCCGCATCCCCGGCAGGATGATTTTGAAAAGCCTGAAGCCCATCGTGCCCATCATCCTCTTCACCGCCGTGCTGAACCTTTTCTTCGTCACGGGGCAGGGGGAGCCGCTGGTGCATTTCTGGGTGCTGAACATCTATGCCGAGGGCATCAAGTACGCCGTTTTGCTGGCTGTGCGCGTCTGCGCCCTCATTGCAGGCACCAGCCTTTTGACCTACACAACCAGCCCCATTGTGCTGACCGATGCCATCGAGAGCCTGCTGCGCCCGCTGGCCAAGCTGCACTTTCCGGTGCATGAGCTGGCCATGATGATGACGATCGCCCTGCGGTTTATCCCGACTTTGATTGAGGAAACCGAAAAGATCATGAACGCCCAGAAGGCCCGCGGCGCCATGCTGGACAGCGGCACCTTCACCCAGCGCATCAAGGCGCTGGTGCCGATCCTGATCCCGCTGTTCATCTCGGCGTTCCGCCGTGCCGATGAGCTGGCCATGGCCATGGAGTGCCGCTGCTACCATGGCGGCGAGGGCCGCACGCGGCTGAAGCAGTTGAAGTTCACGAGCGAGGATTTCCGCTGCATGGTGGTCATCATTGTGGCGTTGGTGGTCATCGCCTGCACGCGGTTCTTCGTGCCGGGGCTGGCGTAAGATTTTGCCGCGATCCGTAGGGGCGGATTCCATATCCGCCCGCCCATCGGCTGCCACCCTGCGGGCGCATATGGAATGCGCCCCTACGATTTCAGGTGATTTATGACCTATCTACTTTGGATCTCCTACAAGGGTACAAACTACGCAGGCTTTCAGGTGCAGCCCAATGCACCGACAGTCTGCGCCGTTTTGCAGGATGCCATGCAGGCCGTGCTGGGCCAGCGGCCCGATGTAAAGGGCTGCTCCCGCACTGATGCGGGCGTCCATGCGCGGCGTTTCGCGCTCAGCTTCTGCTATACTGGCAGGGTGCCGATGCAAAAGCTTGTTCCGGCGCTCAACGCCCATCTGCCGCCGGATATACGCGCGGTGGACATCCAGCCTGTGCCGGACAGCTTTCATGCGCGGTACGCCGCCCACGCCAAGACCTATCACTACTACCTGCTGAACGCGCGGGTGGATGATCCCTTTCTGTTTGACACCTGCCACCGGATCTGGCCCGCGCTGGATCTAGCCGCCATGCAGGCAGCTGCCGCACAGTTTGTAGGTACGCATGATTTTTCAGCGCTTTGCGCCTCCGGCTCCAGCGCTGCCGCCCATGGGGACACGGTACGCACCATTACGGATTGTACTGTTGTACAAAGCGGAGATTTATTTACAATTTCCGTCACGGCTGACGGTTACCTGTACAATATGGTACGTATTCTGGCCGGTACGCTGGTTCAGGCCGGGCTGCACAAGCGCACGCCCGACAGTATCCCCCCACTATTGGAAAGCCGCGACCGCAAACTGGCAGGGCCGACCCTGCCCGCCAAGGGGTTGTTTTTGGAGAGGGTGGACTATCCGGGGTTGGATGCCATTTCGTAGGGGGCGGCGTCCCCGACACCCCGCGGGCGCACATGGAATGTGCCCCCACGAATTCTGCATGTAGGGGCGGGGCATGCCCGGCCCCTACAGATACGCACGAAAGGAGGGAGCCTGCCCGATGAACAAGGCAGAAAAAGAACGCCTGGCACGGCGGCAGCGGATGCTGGCGCGGGAGCAGGGGCAGGCCCCCGAGGCAGGCATCCGCGGCACCAGCGGGGACATCAGTCTGCGCACCCCCAAACCGGTGCGCCGCGCCGCCCCGCCGCCAAAGACCGCCGACCCCGCAGCAGGGGAGAGCGGCGCGCGGCTCAAATCCCTGACGCCGCTCTACAAGCAGCGGCAGCACCGGCGGCGGGTGTTCTTCGGCGTGCTCATTGCCGTGCTGGCCGTTGCCATCACCGTGCTGACAGGCGCCTTGTCGGCCTCCCTCGCCATGCTGGGGGACACGGTGGACAGTGCGCTGCTCTATATCAACCGTACAGACGGCAGTTGGCCCGCCACCACAGGCATCAGCGAGCCGCTGCAGATCGAACCGCTTGCGGGCGGCTTTGTCGAACTGGGGGCCGAGGATGTGCTGGTCTATTCGGCCTACGGTGCCAAGATCCTCAGTCTGCAGCCCTCCTACGCGCGGCCTGTGCTTGCCGTGGGCGGCACCCATTTTGCCGTGTACAACCGCGCCGGAAACGAGCTGACGATCTGCAGCCGGACCCGGACACTCTATTCCCAGAGCTTTGACGCGGGCATCCTGCTCTGTGCCATGTCCAACAACAATTCGCTTGCCGTTGTCACGGAGTCGGGCCGCTACGCCGCGCAGGTGCAGGTGTTTGACCCCTCGCTGCATTTGCTGTACAGCTGGGAGATGACCCAGTCCGCCGGTACGCCGATCGCACTGGATTTCTCCCCTGACAGCCGCCGGTTCGCCGCCGGTATGCTCAGCGCCCGGGAGGGGCAGCTGAGCTGCTCGGTCTATTTTATGAGTATGGACGCCAACGCCGAAGGCCCTGTCTACACCGCCGATCAGGGCAGTATGCTCCTGCGGCTTGACTGGCAGAGTGAGCGGCGGGTCATGGCGGTGTTCGACACCTACCTTGCCGTGCTGGACCCCACGACCGGCACCGAGACCGCCCGCTATGACTACGGCGGGGCTGCGCTGCAGAGCGTGGCACCCGGCCGCCGCCAGACCGCCCTGCTGCTGACAGTGCGCGGCGGCAACAACCTTGTCACCCTGTCGGAGACCCTGACCCCCATGGCCGAGATACCGGCCCGGCAGGCCTTTGGTGTGTCGGCCACGGATACCGACATCTACCTGCTCTGCCCCGATGCCGTGGAGTGCTACGGCTATGACGGCGTGCAGAACTGGGTGTACAGTGACCTTGCCTCCCGCCCGCTGGCGGTTGTGAACGCCGCAAAGCCGCTGCTGCTCACAGGAAGCCGGGCGGAGGTTCTGGAGGGCGGCTCGTAGCATGGGGCTGCGCGGCGCCTGCCGTATTCCCGGGCAGCCGGAAATTGCCTTTGATTTTTTTGAGAAAGAAGTACCTGTCTATGTCCTTTTCACCTGCGCTTATCTATGATTTTCTTTTTCTTGCCATCTTCTCGTTTGCCGCCGTCAAAAGCTGGCAGAAGGGTTTTCTCGCCGGTCTGACCGAACTGGTCGGCGCGGTGCTGGGCGTCGGCGTTGCCGTCTGGGGCAGCCGCACACTCGCCCCCGAGGTCTACACCCGCTTTTTCAGCGATTCCGTGACTGCCCGTGTCAATGAGGCCGTAGCCCAGTCCGGCGGGGACATCGCCGCCGCCCTGCAGCAGCTGGATTTCCTGCCCGAATCGCTGCGCACCGCTGCCGCCAACGCGCTGCAGACCGCCGGAGATCAGCTGCCCGAAAAGCTCACCGCCCTGCTGGAGCCGCTGTTCCTGCCGCTTGTGCAGGTCGTGCTTTTTGTGCTGCTCTGCCTGGTCGTGCGCTGGGTGTTCGCCCTGCTGGTCCGGCTGCTGCGCGGCGTCAATGCGCTGCCGCTGCTGGGCGGGGCCAACCGCCTGCTCGGGCTTTGTCTGGGCCTTGTCACCGGCGCGCTGGACTGCTGGCTCGTGGCGCTGGCCCTATGGTTTGCGGCCGGCATCACCGCAGGCAAGTTCGACTGGCTGACTCCCGCCGCGCTGCAGCAGAGCATCGGCTACAGCTTCTTCGGCGCGTTCAACCCGTTTTTAGTCCATTATTAAACATTTTTTGAACAAGCCCCGCCAAAACTTGCAATTTGGCAGGGTTTGTTTAATAATAGTAATAAGGTGGTGCGGGGCGTCGAGGACGCCGCCCCCTACAATTTTCAGCAATCCAGCGTGCCCATGCGGCACTTTTTATAGAGGTGAAGTATATGCTTTGTGTTAAATGCCAAAAACGCCCCGCCGTTGTCTTTGTGCAGCGGCTTGAAAACGGCAAGCCTGTTCAGGAGGGCTACTGCCTGACCTGCGCCCGCGCCATGCACATCCAGCCTGTGGACGACCTGATGAAGCAGTTCGGCATGTCGGATCAGGATCTGGAAAATATGGAGGAGCGGATGGGCAGCTTCCTGCAGGAGGCTGCCGACTCCGGTATGCTTGCCCCCATGATGGGCAGCGAGGAGGCCGAGACCGGCGATGACGCCGCCGCGCAGGACGATTTTGTGCCGGGCGGCAGCCCTGTGTTCCCGTTCGGCTTCGGTGCGCGCCAGAACAAGGACGACGCCAAGCCCAAAAACGGCAAGAAGGAAAAGGCTCCCCGCCGCAAATTCCTCGAAACCTACTGCGAGAATCTGACCCAGAAGGCCCGGGACGGCAAGACCGACCGCATCATCGGCCGTGACCGTGAAATTTACCGCACGATTCAAATTCTTTGCCGCCGTCAGAAGAACAACCCCTGTCTGATCGGCGAGGCCGGTGTCGGCAAGACCGCCATCGCCGAAGGCATTGCCCAGCGCATCGCCGAGGGCAAGGTCCCCGCGCGGCTGCAGGACAAGGAGATCTACCTGCTGGACATGACCTCCCTTGTGGCAGGCACCCAGTTCCGCGGCCAGTTTGAGCAGCGCGTCAAGGGCCTTATCAGCGAGGTCAAGGCCGCCGGCAACATCATTCTGTTTATTGACGAGATCCACTCCATCGTGGGTGCCGGCGATTCGGACGGCTCGATGAATGCTGCCAACATCATGAAGCCCGCGCTCTCCCGCGGGCAGATGCAGGTCATCGGCGCGACCACCTTTGCCGAGTACCGCAAATATATCGAGAAGGATTCTGCGCTCGAGCGCCGTTTCCAGCCCGTCAAGGTCGAGGAGCCGTCCCTGCTGGATACGATCGAGGTCATCAAGGGCATCCGCATCTATTACGAGAAGCACCACTGCGTCCGTGTGCCGGACGCCATCGTCACCAGCATCGTCAAGCTGTCGGAGCGCTATATCACCGACCGTTTCCTGCCTGACAAGGCCATCGACCTGCTGGACGAAGCCTGCGCCTGCTGCAACCTGCGCCACCCCGAGATCACCGAGCTGCTGGAGACACAGCGCAAGGTCACGGAGCTGGAGTCACGCGAGCATGAGCTGGAGAATCCCGAGCCGCAGAACGGTCAGGACGCCGCCATCGACTACGAGGCACTTGCCGCCGTCAAAACCGATCTGGCGCAGCAGCGCGAAAAGCTGCCTGCTCTGCAGCTGAAGGCCGCCGAGATCGAGGTCACGATGGACGATGTGGCGCAGGTCATTGAGCTGTGGACCGGCGTGCCCGCCGTCAAGATCAAGGAAACCGAGTACGGCCGCCTGCAGGGGCTGGAGAATGCCCTGAAAGCGCACATTATCGGGCAGGACGAGGCCGTCCACGCCGTGGCCGGTGCCATCAAGCGCGCCCGCGCCGACCTGTCCGGCCGCCACCGCCCCGCCAGCTTCATCTTTGTCGGCCCGACCGGTGTCGGCAAGACCGAGCTGGTCAAGCAGCTGGCCAACCAGCTTTTTGACACCGTGGACCCGCTCATCTCGATCGACATGAGCGAATATATGGAAAAATATGCGGTGTCCCGTCTGATCGGCTCGCCCCCGGGCTATGTCGGCTACGATGAGGCCGGGCAGCTGACCGAGAAGGTGCGCCGCCACCCCTACAGCGTTGTGCTGTTTGACGAGATCGAAAAAGCGCACCCCGATGTCATGAACATCCTGCTGCAGATTTTGGACGAGGGCAAGATCAACGATGCACAGGGCCGCACGGTGGACTTCTCGAACACGGTCATCTGCATGACCTCCAACGCCGGCTCGACCGACCAGAGCGGCGCGACCGGCTTCGGCAAAAAGGCCGAGGTGGCCAGTGCCGACCGCAGCATGAAGGCGCTGCAGGAGTTCCTGCGGCCCGAGTTTATCGGCCGTGTGGATGAGATCATCACCTTCCGCCCGCTGAGCGAGGAGGATCTTGAGCGGATCGCCGCGCTGATGCTGGATGAGTACAAGCCGGGTCTTGCTGCCCACGGCATCACGCTGCACTACGACCAGCCCGCCCTTGCGGACATTGTGGCCGAAAGCTCCGCCAAGTACGGCGCGCGCGAGCTGCGCCGCACCATCCGCAAAACCATCGAGGACCCGATCTCCGATGCGCTGGTGGACGGCCGCCTGAACGGCAGCGAGGTCACGCTTGCGCTGGTTGACCGCGACGGAAAAGCTGTACTGGATATATAAGGCATTGCCGCACAGCTTCTGCGTATTTCCGGAATGCTGCGGCAGCGCCCGAACGGGGTTATATCATGTATAAAAAGATTGCGGTCCTTGTGCTGGCCGCAGCACTGCTCTGCAGCTGCACGGCCCGTGTTTCGGTACAGCGCATCCCTGCGGAGCTGCCCCGCGCCGAGGCACCCTCCGCCACGCCGACGCCGGAGCCGACGCCCGCCTTTACCGAGAAGCAGCAGCGCTACGGCAGCGCTGCGCTGCTGACCGACCCGACCGTGCTGGTCAATGTATTTCTCAACGATGCCGCCCATGGCTGCACCTGGGACGCCGAGGACCGCGCCGCCGCCGTGCAGCGCACTGGGATGGCCGTGGACTGGATCAACGCGCAGGCAGCCGGCTACGGCGCTGCGCCGCAGCTTATCTGCGACCGCAGCGAGGACGGCAGCGATGCCGCCCTGACTCGCAGCTACCTGCTGCAGTCAGCCATCCGGGGCGGTGAAAACTCTGAGGAAAGCACCGCCTTTCTTGAGGAGATGGACGCCCTGTGCGAGTCGCTGGCTACAGACAGCCGTCTGGCGGTCTACGGAGCGCGGCAGATCGCGTTTTTGTTCTACCTGCCCATCAGCGGCACCTCTTTCACGATGGCCCACTATGCCGATGACGGAGCGTCCTTTTACTATGAGTACAGCTGCCTGTACAAGACCGACGCCTACACCGATGGCGAGCCGGAGTCCCCGGCCACCTTTGCCCACGAGATCCTGCACCTCTTCGGCGCACCCGATTTTTACGAGGGCAGCAGCGACCCTTATGTCGATGCCGCCCTCACCGCCTATGTCGAGGAAACCTACCCTGACGACATCATGCTCAGCACCTACGAGGCGGACGGCACAAGCCGGTTCGATGCAATCAGCAAGACGATGAGCCCGCTGACCGCCTACTGTCTCGGTCTGGCAGAGAGCTGCCCCGAGCTGGAACAGTTCCCTGCGCTGGGCAGGGTGGAGCCGGGGGTGTTCCGGCATGGGACTGCAGACAGCGAGGAACCAACGGCGGATGCGTGGTCGGGAGCGGTAGCGGTGTGATAAATCCTTGCCTTCCCCCTTGGGGGAAGGTGGCCCCGCAGGGCCGGATGAGGGGCGCGTGTACCGCAGCAGCCCGTAAACGGGCAATAGCGGCAAGGCTACCCTCATCAGTCAGCGGTCGGAGCCGCTGACAGCTTCCCCCAAGGGGGAAGCCACTCGTCCAATGAAACTGGGAGGAGCCCCACATGCTGAATGATGTTTTTCCGCTGCGGGTGGAGGCCGTTCCCGCCGCACACACCTCGGAGTGGCGCGCCGACGACTCCTTTCCGCCGCGCCAGACGCAGGCGTGGCAGCTGATCTATGTGTGCAGCGGCACCATCGAGGAACGCTGCGATGACCGCCGCGTGCTGCTGCGGGCGGGCGGCCTTTTGTTCCACCAGCCCGGCGAGGTGTTCGCCATGACCACGGTGGGGGAGGTCCCGCCCGAAACGCTGCGCATTGATTTTTACTGTACCGGCGCGGCGATGGACCGGTTCCGCGGCACGATCCTGCACGCTGAGCCGACCGAGCAGCACGATCTGGACTGGCTGGCTAATACCGCCAATACGGTGTTTGACGCCGCCCCCGTGCGGGGCGAGCCTCCCATCGTAAAGGAGGATCTGCCCTTCGGAGCCATGCAGCAGTTCATCATCCATCTCGAAAACCTGCTGATCCTGCTGGCCCGCCGCTGCCGCCGCACCAAGCGTCCGGTGGCCCGTGTACGGCGGGAGCGCCGCCAGTATGTGCTGGTCGAGGATGCGCGCGCCTACTTTGCCGCCAACCTCACGCGGGAGCTGAAGGTGGACGAGGTGTGCGCAGCACTGGGCTGCACCCGCACCCAGCTGCAGCAGGCGTTCCGCGCGCGGCTGCGCCGCACCGCAATGGAGGAATTTTCCGCCATGCGCATCGAATATGCGGCCCAGCTGCTGGCGCGCGGTGCCTCCCCCGGCGAGGTTGCCGCCCAGATGGGGTACTGCTCGGGCGCGTATTTCAGCCAGCGCTTCCGCGCCGCCACAGGCCACACACCGTCCGCCTACCGCCGCATCCAGCAGGGGCTGCCCGCCCGGCGGCAAAACAGGCAACAAAAAGGCAAACCGGAATCAAAAACACCTATTGCAGAAAGCCCGCAGAAAGAGTAAAATACAAAGTAAAGACAGATGAACCGCTCATCTGAAGGCAACAAAATCATAAATTACAAGGAGACGAATGTTATGGCAATTCTGGTAAGCGGTGGCGCCGGTTACATCGGCAGCCACACCTGTGTGGAGCTTTTGGCCGCTGGCTACGACATTGTTGTAGCCGATAACTACTACAACTCCTGCCCTGAGGCTCTGGCCCGCGTCAAGCAGATCGCAGGCAAGGACTTCCGCTTTGTCGAGGCTGACATGACCGACAAATCCGCCGTTGAGAAGATCTTCGCCGAGAATGAGGACATCGACTGCGTGATCCAGTTCGCCGCCTACAAGGCTGTGGGTGAGAGCGTTTCCAAGCCCATCGAGTACTACTCCAACAATCTGGCCTGCACGCTGAACATTCTGGATGTCATGCGCCGTCACAACTGCCACAACATCATCTTCTCCTCCTCTGCCACCGTCTACGGTGACCCCGCCAGTGTGCCCATCCGCGAGGATTTCCCCGTGGGCGGCACCACAAACCCCTACGGCACCACCAAGGTGTTCACCGAGCGCATCCTGACCGACTGCTGCAAGGCTGACCCCGAGCTGAATGTTGCGCTGCTGCGCTACTTCAACCCCATCGGCGCCCATCCGTCCGGCCTGATCGGCGAGGATCCCAACGGCATCCCCAATAACCTTGTGCCCTACATCGCCAAGGTCGCTGTCGGCAAGCTGGAGAAGGTCCACGTCTTTGGCAACGATTACCCGACCCCCGACGGCACCGGCGTGCGCGACTACATCCATGTCGTGGATCTGGCCCGCGGTCATGTGGCGGCTGTCAAGAAGCTGGCGGAGAAGCCCGGTCTCTTCATCTGCAACCTGGGCACCGGCCACGGCTACAGCGTGCTGGATGTCATCCATGCGTTCAGCAAGGCCTGCGGCAAGGAGATCCCCTATGTCATCGACCCGCGCCGCCCCGGCGACATTGCCGAGTGCTGGTGCGACCCCTCCAAGGCCAAGCGCGAGCTGGGCTGGGAGGCGCAGTACGGCATTGAGGAAATGTGCGCCCACAGCTGGAACTGGCAGAGCCACAACCCGGATGGGTATAAGACCGCGAAATAAAACTGCATAAAAAAGCCTCCTGATGCTCTTGCATCGGGAGGTTTTTTATGTCATCGCGCAGTAGGGGCCGGGCATGCCCGGCCCGGATGTGTATAGAAAGCGGATGCTTGCGGGAAGGCTGCGGGCCGGACATGTCCGGCCCCTACTGCTCCTGCCATATTCTTTTACACATACATTTCCTGACTTCTCGGCGGCAGCTTGGGGACGGCGGGCAGCGGGGCAGCGGCGGCGCGCCACGCAGCAGGGGAGAGGCCTACCTCCCGCTTGAAGACGCGGCAGAGGTAGTTTGCCCCCGAAAAGCCGGTCAGCCCCGCGATCATCTCCAGATTGTACTCATCGGTCAGCAGCAGCGACTTGACGGCCTCGATGCGGACATTCGTCATATATTTGCCCGGCGGCACACCGATCTCCTGCTTGAACACCCGCACCAGATGGCTTTTGGTCACGCCGAGCTGCTCGCTCAATTCCTCGACGCCGTAGAGCGCCATATAGTTCTGCCGGATGGCCGCCACCGCCTCGGCCACCAGCGGCGGCAGGGGGCGCGCCGTTTCATCGGCCCTGTCTATGGCGCAGAGCAGTGCATAGGCCATTGCGGGCGTGCGGACGCCGTGCAGCTGGGCCAGCAGCTCGGCCGCGCCGGGGCAGGCCGCACCGTCCGCCCAGCGCGGCGCACCCAGCTGCAGCAGGTACGCATCTGTGCAGCGGCCTGCCAGCCGCACCCCCAGCAGGTGACAGTCCGTCCGGGGGGCCAGTGTCAGCGGAGAGGCTCCCAGCAGGATATCCCCGCTCTGCCCCGGGCGGTCAAACCCGTCCAGAAGGCAGACCCCGCGGGACAGCACCCCCACCCACAGGCCGGAGCCGGTCAGGGTAAGCGGCTCCGTGCCGTCCAGTTCAGCGACTTCAGCAGCGCTGCAATATATTTCCGGGTCGAATATCAATTTCAGCACCTCTATATCAATAAAATGCTATTTTCAAATAGATTATAACCTGTTATTATAGTCATGTCAACAGAAACAGCCCGCTCTACCCGGGCTGAAACCCACTGAATATATTTTGGAGGATGAGCATTATGGCTTCCATCAGCTGCCGTCACGTTAAGAAAGTTTACCCTGGCAATGTTGTTGCTGTTCCCGATTTCAGCCTTGAGATCGCCGACAAGGAATTTATCGTTTTCGTCGGTCCTTCCGGCTGCGGTAAGTCCACCACCCTGCGTATGATCGCCGGTCTGGAGGAGATCTCCGGTGGCGAGATGTACATCGGTGACCGTCTGATCAACGACGTTCCCCCGAAAGACCGCGATATCGCAATGGTCTTCCAGAACTACGCCCTGTACCCGCACATGACCGTTTACAAGAACATGGCTTTCGGTCTGGAGCTGCGCAAGATGCCCAAGGACGAGATCGACAAGCGCGTCCGCGAGGCTGCCAAGATTCTGGAGATCGAGCACCTGCTCGACCGTAAGCCGAAGGCTCTGTCCGGTGGTCAGCGTCAGCGTGTTGCGCTGGGCCGCGCCATGGTTCGTAACCCGGCCGTCTTCCTGCTCGACGAGCCTCTGTCCAACTTGGACGCTAAGCTGCGTACCAGCATGCGCACCGAGATCATCAAGCTGCACAAGAAGCTGGCTACCACCTTCATCTATGTTACCCATGACCAGACCGAGGCCATGACCATGGGCGACCGTATCGTCGTCATGAAGGACGGCATGATCCAGCAGGTCGACACCCCGCAGAACCTGTACGATTATCCCTGCAACATCTTCGTCGCAGGCTTCATCGGCAGCCCCCAGATGAACTTCCTCGATGGCACCCTGCAGAAGAGCGGCGACCAGTACAGTGTCGATCTGGCCGGCACCACCATTCCTCTGCCGAAGGAAAAGACTGCGGACGGCAAGCTGGATGCTTACGTCGGCAAGACCCTGAAGGTCGGCATCCGTCCGGAGGACATCAAGGACGACGAGGAGTTCCTTGAGAAGCACTCCACCAGCCACCTGAACGCCGAGGTCGAAGTCTCCGAGCTGATGGGCGCTGAGATCTACCTGTACCTGACCTATCAGGGCCAGAACCTGATGGCTCGTGTTGCTCCCACCTCCAAGTCCCGCCGTGGTGACAAGATCGTGGTTGCTATGGACACCAACAAGATCCATCTGTTCGATCCCGAGAGCGAGAAGACCCTGCTCAACTAATTCACACGCATTATACAGCGGTTCCGTTGCGGCGGAACCGCTTTTTTGCTAAGGCAGCACCGCACAATGGAGGAAATGGCTATGCGCATCGCCAATTATCTGCGGCCGGAGTGTGTCGCACTGCACCAGCGGGCAGACTCGCTGGAGGGCGCGGTCCAGCAACTGGTCGCCCTGCTTGACGGCACCGAGGATTTAACGGATACCGCCGCATTTGCTGCGGATGTCCGTGCCCGGCTGGCGCTGGGCGGTGTCTGCGTGGGCAACGGCCTTGCCATCCCCCATGCCAAAAGCGCCTCCGTCAAGCGGCTGCAGCTGGCGGCCCTGACGCTGGACCCGCCGCTGGCCTGCGACACACCGGACGGCAAGCCGCTGCAGATGCTGGTGATGATCGCCGCCCCGGCCGAGGCCAATGACCTGCATGTGCAGGTGCTGGCCGAATTGGCCACCCTGTTTCTCGATACGGATTTCTGCACCCACCTGCGCGAGAGTACGACCCCGGAGGCCTTTTGCCGCGCCGTGGCCGAGCGCGAGGCGCAGGATGACCCTGCAGCACCGCCGCCCCAGCCCACCGATGAACCGGGCTACCGCCTGCTGGGTGTGACCGCCTGCCCCACCGGCATTGCCCACACCTATCTGGCCGCCGAGGCCCTGCAGCGGGCCGCCCAGACCCGCGGCTTCTCGATCAAGGTCGAGACGAACGGCGCGGACGGGGTAGGGGATGCGCTGACCGAGGAGGACATCCGTGCCGCCGACTGCATCATCGTAGCGGCGGACCGGGCCGTGTCGATGGCACGGTTCGTGGGCAAACGGCTCGTCTACGCCTCGGCCGGGGACGCCGTGCGGGACGCAGATGCCCTTTTGGAAAAAGCCGTCTCCGGCAAGGCGCCCATCTACCACGGCGGACACGCCTTCCGGACCAGTGATCTGCGGGAGCTGGGCCGCGAAGGCTACGGCCACCTGATGAACGGCGTTTCTCACATGATCCCCGTTGTGGTGGCGGGCGGCGTCATCACAGCGCTGTCGCTGCTGTCACAGCAGCTCGGCCTGCCTGCCAGCTGGACGATGATGATGAAAAATGTCGGCTCTGCGGCCTTTGTCATGATGTACCCCGTGCTGGCTGCCTTCATCGCGTCCAGCATCGGGGACCGCCCCGCCTTTATGCCCGGCCTGCTGGGCGGCTATCTGGCACAGATGGGCACAACCACGCTCACCAACCTCAGCTGGATCTCAAGCGGCTTCTGGGGGGCACTGATCGGCGGCTTTGCCGCCGGTTTGATCGTGCTGCTGCTGAACCGTCTGCTCGACCGGATACCGCAGGAGCTGAGCCACATAAGGACCGGGCTGCTCGTCCCCGCATGCAGTCTTTTGTTCATCGGCTGGCTGATGCTTATGGTCGTCAATCCGCCGCTGGGCCGCTTCAACCGGTGGATGTCGCTCTGCCTGTCCAAGATGCAGGGCGGCAGCCGCCTGCTGCTGGGCGCGCTTCTGGGCGGCATGATGGCCACCGACTACGGCGGACCGATCAATAAAGCCGCCTATGTCAGCGGTACACTGGCACTGGTCGATCTGCAGTATGATCTTATGGCTGCCGTCATGGCGGGCGGCATGGTCCCGCCGCTGGGGCTGGCGCTGGCCTGTATGCTGTTCCCGACAAGATTCACCGCCTCGGAGCGCCGCAGCGTGCCCCAGACTGCGATCATGGGACTTTCCTTCGTGACGGAGGGCGCTCTGCCCTTCTCCCTGCGCGACCCGCTGCGTGTCGGCCCCTCCTGTATTGCCGGCAGTGCGCTGGCAGGCTTTTTGGCCATCTTCCTCGGCTGCAAATGCCCCGCCCCCCATGGCGGATTGTTTCTGCTGCCCGTAATGGGAAATCCGCTCGGCTTTCTGGGTGCGCTGCTCGGCGGCAGCCTGCTGGCGGCACTGCTGCTCGGCCTGCTGAAAAAGCCGCTCAAACAATAATAATGTATTCGACAAAAGCCCTGTTGTGCGTTGCGCATGACGGGGCTTTATGCTATACTTGGATATATATGTGATTTTTTACGAGCGAGGAGGACCCTGCCCTTATGGAACAGGTCAGAACTTTCTGCCGGCGCTACCGCCGCTTGCTTATGGCGGCAGCCTATCTTTTGATTTTTGCCGTGGGTGTGCTGTATCTGCGCGTTACGATCAGCATCCCGCCCGAGGGCGATGACAAGCTGACGCTGAACAAATGGCTGTTTGATCTGCACCGTATGCCCTACGCGCAGTTTCTTCTGCAGGATCTGCAGGGCCGTCTGCGGTATTTTACCCTGCAGGAGCCGCGCTTTTTCCCCTTTCACTACCCCAACGCCGTGGCGCTGCTGTTCTATGGCAGTCTGAGCAGCTACCGGCTGTACATCATCGCCTTTACCGGTGCGGCGGCCTTTCTGGTCAGCCGCGTGGTACGGCGGTTCGGCAGCGGTGATGCACTGGCGCTGGCCGGCTTTACGCTGGCGCTGGCGGCAGCCCCCATCTGGAACGAGGGCATGTACAGCTACTACGCCGTGCCGCAGCGAGCGCTGTTCTGGGCCATGGCGGCATGGCTCTGCCTTTTCCCGTGGGAAACGACCCGCCACCGCCGCTGGGCTGTGCTGGGTGCTGTGCTGTCCTTTCTGGCCTGCGGCACCTATGAGATCGGCTATGTTTTTGCCGCGCTCGCACTCATCGTCTGGTGCCTGCGCAGCCGCAGCCTTAAGGCCGGTTTCTGCCATTCCGCGCCCGTGCTGGGCGGTATGGGCGCTGCGCTCGTCTTTCATGTTTTAAGCGGCCGCAACGGCGGCAGCGGCAATCCGGTATCGCTCGATCTGCCCGTTGTTCTGCGGGTGACGGTGCAGCAGATGGCTGCCTCCATCCCGGGGCTGAACTCCCGCCTGCTGCAGGAGGACTGCGGCGTGATTTCAAACGGCGACCGCCTGTGGCCGCTGGTGCTGGGCCTGGCCGCCGGGCTGCTGCTCTTCTTTGCCGTTCCGCGGGACAAGCTGCGCGCCAAAACGCTCGGCGCTCTGGCCGGGCTAGGCTTTGCATTCTGGGCACTGCCAGCCCTGCTGCTGGCGCTTTCTTCCCGCTACCAGCAGCCTGAGGCCATCACCTGGCAGTGGGGCTACATTCCGGCGGCGGCATCCTCCATCGGGTTTGCCCTGCTGGCGGCCGCGCTGCTGGCGTTGCTGGCCAACGCCTGTATGCATCTGCCGCAGTTCGTCTCGCTCACAGCCCGTCTGGCACTGACTGCCGCCTTTGCCGCAGCCCTCTGCCTGAACGGCAGCTACCTGCGCGGCGTGGTGCGCACCCACCATGCGGAGAATCTGGCCGCCTACCAGTTTTTTGTCCGCTCGATTGAGGCCGGTCTGGCCGATGGCGTGGCAGCGGATGATCTGATCCTCTGCAATGAGAATGTCTGGGACGGCAACAGCGACGCCGAGAGCTTATTCTTCAGCCGCTTTACCGGCCGCACCCTTCGTGCGCGGTTCATGACCGCCGGGGACGAGCAGCCCGCAGGCAGCACCTACGCCTACCAGACCTACCGGAACTACGGCGGGTACGACCTTGCCTGGTGCGGCCGTCTGCAGAGTGCTGACAGTGACCTGATGGACGGTGTGCAGATCCTTGTGCAGGGTGCGCTGGTGCCCGACAATGCGGTCATCAAATACAAGGTCCGCCTACCCGACGGCACCGAGGAGGCCCGTTCCATCTGCCTGCTCGACTGCACCCGCACCGACCGCGATGCCAACGGCGACTACCTTGCCACCGTGGAGGACACCTCCATCCTGAACGCCAAGCTCATGATCTGGGACGGCTGAGAAACGGGGCAATGAGTTATGAAGCTTTTTCATTTTTTTAAGCGCAATAAGCTGTTCGCTGTCCTGCTGGCAGCCGAACTGACTGTGCTCTGTACCTTGATTGCCGGATTGTTCGGCGCACCGTATAAGCTGACTCTGACACCGGATCTGTTCGAGAACCGCTTCCCCGATATTGCTGCCGAGGATGCGGACGGCCTGAAGGTCTGGAACCAGATCGACTTCCGCAGTGAGGAGCCCATCACTTTTTCCAGTCAGGGGCAGGCGCTGCGCGCCGGAGCGTATGAAGTCACCGTCTCCTATTTTTCCTGCCAGACTCCGGATGCCCCCACCTTCAATCTGCTCAACTCTGCCGGCACGCTGGATTTTTCCAGCGAAATGGTACCTGCTGCCGTTTCCTTTGACACGCTGCGGCTGGACGACTGCCACCGCACGCAGACCTCCCGTCTGTGGGTCAGCAGTGGCGCTGCACTGCAGGATCTGACGGCCACCCTGACCTATCGTCAGGGGCAGCTTTACCTTTATGCCGTCACACTGACCGAACAGCCCATCTACCGGCTGACCCGCCTGTTTTGCTGGCTGTTCTGCTTTGCGGCAGCCGATGCCATGCTCTGGCTGCTGTTTGCCCGGACAGGGGAGAGAGGCGCTGCCCACCGCCGGGCGCTCCGCCTGCCGCTGTGTCTGCTGGGCATCACGGTCTTAGCCTGTCTGCCGCTGTTCAGCAATTATCTTTATGTCGGCCACGATCTGGACTACCATCTGCAGCGCATCACCGCTATGGCAGCCGAGCTTTCCTACGGGCAGTTTCCGGTACGCCTGACTACCACCACCCTGAACGGTTACGGCTATGCAAACCCTCTTTGCTATTGTGAGCTGTTTCTGCTTCTGCCTGCACTGCTGTACAATCTGTGGCTGCCGCTGCGCACCTGCTATCAGATATACATCTTTGCAGTCACACTGGCCACCTGCCTGATCGCTTATTTCAGCTTTGGCCGCATTACCGAGAGCCGCCGTCTTGGGCTGTTGGGGGCAATGCTCTACACACTGTCCTGCTATCGGCTTGTCTGCGTCTACACCCGCGCTGCTGTGGGCGAGTTCACGGCCATGGCGTTCTTCCCGCTGGTGCTGCTCGGCCTGTACGGCATCTATACGAAGGATAAGCCCCGCTTTGCGGACTGGCTGCCTATGTCGCTGGGCATGGCCGCCATGGTGCAAAGCCATCTGCTCTCCTGCGAGCTGACGGCACTGCTGCTGGCCGTCTTTTGCCTGCTGCACCTGCGGGACACCCTATCTCCCACACGGCTGCTGGCCTGGATCAAGGCAGCGCTGCTCGCAGCAGGGCTGAGCGCATGGTATCTTGTACCGTTTTTTATCTCTGGTGCAAGCATTCCATTCATGGTCAACGGATCTCTCATCGGAAAGATCCAGTCGCAGGGGCTGTATATAATGCAGCTGCTCAGCCCGTTCGGCACCGGGTTTGGCGGCACAAGCAGCGGCACAAGCACGGATATGACGCTTTCCCTCGGCCTTCCGCTGATTTTGGGCCTTGCACTGGTCTGCTATTGCCTGCTTACCCAGCACAGTGAAAAGGGCCGCTATTTCAGCATTCTGTACACAGCAGTCGGCTTTTTTGTCTTTACGGTTTTCCTGTCGCTGCATATCTTCCCTTGGGATTATGTGCAATCGGCGCTGGGACGCACGGCAGGCAAGCTGGCCGGGATGTTCCAGTATCCGTGGCGCTTTCTTTCTCTGGCCACGGTACTGCTCTGTCTGGCAACGCTCATTGCCATCCGTCTGCTGGCGGGGCAGCATCAGGCCCTCGGCAGGGCTGCAGCCGTTGTGCTGGCAGCTTCTGCCCTGCTGATGACCGGCGTAATGCAGGCCCAGATACTGACTGAGCAGGGCGAGGTTCCCCGCAATGTCTATTCCGTGGCCGATCCTTCCGTAACGGTTGCCATTGGCGAGTACATAATCGACGGTACCAGCTCCTACGAGACGATCTGGGCGCAACCCAAGCCCGGCAGCGATGCGCTGCATCTTGTCCGCTATGAAAAGCAGCGCGGCGTTGCCTGCCTGACTGTACAGAACGAGGGAGCCGAGGCCGCCATCTCGCTGCCCATCTTTAACTACGGCAACTACTATGCCGCCGATGAAAACGGTCAGCCCTTTTCCATCACCAGCGGCGAGAATGAACGCATTGTGCTGACGATTCCCGCGGGCTACACCGGCACGATCCGTGTCTGGTATCATGCGCCCGATTACTGGCGCAGCTTTGAGGCGATCTCCGCCGCCAGTCTGCTGGGGCTTATCGGCTATGCCGTGCTTGCCCGCCGCAAGCGCCGCGCAGCCGCCACCGTTTAAACGAGGTTTTACCTATGCCCAATCGCATCAATTATCAGCTGGAGATGGAAAAGGTCCTGCGCACGCTGGATGGCACGCGGCCGCGGCTGCTGCTGCATGCCTGCTGCGCGCCCTGCTCAAGCGCTACGCTTGAGCGGCTGGCCACCCATTTCGACATCACCGTCCTGTACTACAACCCCAACATCTACCCGCCGCAGGAGTATCACCGCCGCGAGGCCGAACTGGAGCGCTTTGTCGAGCAGGCGGGGTATCACTATCCCGTCATTGAGCTGCCCTACGACCCGCAGGAATTTTACACTGCCGTCAAGGGGCTGGAAAGCGAGCCGGAAAAGGGCGCACGCTGCACCGTTTGTTACCGGCTGCGGCTGGAGCAGGCCGCCCGCTATGCTGCCGCGCACGGCTTTGACTGGTACTGCACAACGCTCTCTATCTCCCCGATGAAGGACCCCGTGCGGCTCAACGACCTCGGCATGGCGCTGGGGCAGCAGTACGGCGTTGCCTATCTGCCGAGCGAATTCCGCAAAAAGGACGGCTACAAGCGAAGCCTGCAGCTGAGCGCCGAATACGGCCTTTACCGTCAGGATTACTGCGGGTGCGTGTTCAGCAAGCGGGAGAGGGAAGCCACTGCAAAGTAGGGGCCGGGCATGCCCGGCCCTGCACCTCCCACTGTTGTGCTGTAAATTTTATGCTGCGGGCCGGACATGTCCGGCCCCTACCGTGTTATGAAAGGAGCCCCCTATGACCTTCTATCAAATTGTTTTTCTCTTCTTCGCCTACTCGTTCCTCGGCTGGGTGGGGGAAGTCCTCTTTACCGCCGTCGTGCACCGCAAATATCAGGACCGCGGCGTGCTGAGCGGCCCGCTCTGCATCCTGTACGGCATCGGCGCGCTGGTCATTACCTTTGCGCTGCGCGACATCCGGGACGGCTGGTTCTTCCTCTTTGTGTTCAGCGCCGTCTACGCCACCGTCATTGAGTGGATCGGCGGCCACATCCTTGAATACACCTCCCACACCCGCTGGTGGGATTACAGCACCCTGCCCTTCAATCTGGACGGTTACATTTGTTTGGGCGCATCCGTCACATGGGGCGTGCTGGGCGTCATCATGCTCAAGTGGGGCAACCCGCTGCTGCTGGCGCTGTACAGCCTTGTGCCGCAGGGCGTATGGGCTGTGGTGCTGTGGGCGGCGCTTATCCTGCTGGGCATTGACCTCATCGGCACGCTGCTGGCCATGGCCGGCCTGCGCTACCGGTGGCCCGCCGCCGAGGCCATCGAGAACCGTCTTGCCAATCTGACCGTCCGGGGCGGCATGTGGATCCTTGACCGGGTGGAGCGCCGCATGGCCAAGACCCACCCGGCACTGACCTTTATCCGCCCAAAACGGGCGCAGACCGGCACCTTTGCCGCCGGGTGCAGCCCGTACAAGATCGTGCTGCTGTTTTTCATCGGCGCGTTTCTCGGCGATATCACCGAGACGATCTTCTGCCGCGTTGTGGGCGGCGAGTGGATGAGCCGTTCCAGCGTTGTGTGGGGGCCTTTCTCCATCGTATGGGGCCTTGCCATCGCACTGGTCACCCAGCTGCTCTACCGCTACAAGGACAAGCCTGCCAGTTGGCTTTTTGTGACCGGCACACTGCTGGGCGGTGCGTATGAGTATCTGTGCAGCGTCTTTACCGAGGTCGTGTTCGGCGCGGTGTTCTGGGACTACAGCGCCATCCCATTCAATCTGGGCGGCCGTATCAATCTTCTCTACTGCTTCTTCTGGGGCTTTGCGGCGGTGGCGTGGTTCAAAGTGCTGTACCCGCCGATTTCTGCCGCCATCGAAAAGCTGCCCCGCCGCTTCGGCACGGTGCTGACCTGGGCGCTCTGCGTGTTCATGGCAGCGGATATGGTCGTCAGCTCGGCTGCGCTGGTGCGCTACAACAACCGCCTGAACGGCGTTCCCGCCGCGAACAGCATCGAAACTTATTTAGACGAGCACTACGACAATGACCGAATGTATAAGGTGTACCCGAAGGCGGTGCATACAGGGTAATTGCAAAAATCTTATTATATTCCGCACATATGTGTTATAATAATTTTGTATCTGTTGTATAAGAATCGAGGAGGCGACCGGCTGTGAACCGCAACGAGGGAAATGAACTGTACCTGAAAGCCCAAAAGCTGGCACTGCGCGATTACCGGGAGAAAATGCTTGCCGGGCAATCGCCGTTTCTGCCTGTACTGGACGATATCCTGCAAAATGTCCCGGTGGAAAATCAAATTCCCCTCGGCCAGGTGGATATCCCGCTGAATCTGCTGGTGGGCACCAAAACGACTGGCCGCACCGCAGCGTTCGCATCCAACTTTATGCCGCTGCTGGACCTCAAGACCGAGTTTGCCAGTAAGTGGGTCAACCTCTGCCTGTCTCATCTGGAAGAGGGCATCCGCGACCCCATCCGCTGTTATGAGTATATGGGCCGATTCTATGTGCAGGAAGGCAACAAGCGCGTCAGTGTGCTGAAATACTTTGACGCGACCAGCATTCTGGGCAATGTCATCCGCATTGTTCCGCAGTACAGCGAGGACCCCGCCGTCCAGATGTACTACGAGTTCATGCACTATTATCCCATCACCCAGACCTATCTGCTGACCTTTACCAAGCCCGGCAGCTATGCCCGCCTGCAGAAGATTCTCGGCAAGGGGCCTGATGAAAAGTGGAGCGATGAGGACCGCGTCGAGATCATGTCGCTCTACAACTGGGTCGAGAAGGCGTTTCTGGCCCACCGCGGCGCCAGACTCAGCGTCACGGCGGGTGATGTGCTGCTGCTTTTGCTGCGCGTCTACACCATGAAGGAGCTGGCCGATTCCAGCCCGAGCGAGCTGAGCGAAAAGCTGGATGCCCTGTGGGACGATGTGCTGGCCCTGCAGAAGAATGACCCCGTGCAGGTCAGCGACAAGCCCGCCGAGCCGAAGCAGGCCGGTCTGCTGGACCGCATCCTGCCCGGCAAGCGCACCGCCCCCACCCACCTGAAGGTTGCCTTTGTGCATGAGCGTACCCCGGGGACCAGCTCCTGGACGAGCCAGCATGAGTTCGGCCGCACCCAGCTGGACACCGTGTTTGAGGGGCAGGTTGAGACGGTTGCCTACTTCAACGCCGTCCCCGGCGAGAATGCCGATGCACTGGTCGAGCAGGCCATCACCGATGGGGCCGATGTTGTCTTTACCACCAGCCCCAAGCTGGTGGGCGCGTCCTTACGCGCCGCCGTCAAGCACCCGCAGGTGCGGATTCTGAACTGCTCGATGGAGATGCCCTATGCGAGCATCCGCACCTACTACACCCGCGTATACGAGGCCAAGTTCATCACCGGCGCCATCGCCGGTGCCATGGCAGCGGGGGACCGCATCGGCTATGTGGCGGACTATCCCAGCTACGGCGTGCCCGCCAACATCAATGCCTTTGCGCTGGGGGCACGCATGGCGAACCCCCGCGCCCGGATCGAGCTGCTGTGGACCTGCCTGCCCGACCAGACTGACCCACTGCATACTTTTACCCAGAAGGGGATCTCCGTCATCTCGGGCCGCGATGCACCGACACCCAACCGCCCCCAGCGGGAGTTCGGCACCTTTTTGGTCGGGCCCGGCGGCGTGCTGCAGGATCTGGCCACCCCGTTCTGGCACTGGGGCCAGTTCTATGAAAATGTCATCCGCACCGTCCTCAACGGCGGCTGGGTGCGGGATAAGTCCGGCACCGACGGCCGCGCCGTCAACTACTGGTGGGGCATGAACAGCGGCGTCATGGATGTGCTGCTCAGCCGTGAACTGCCGCCCGATGTCACCCATCTGGCGCAGATCCTGCGCAACGGCGTGACCTCCGGCATGATCGACCCGTTCCACTGCCGCATCACAGCACAGGACGGCAGCGTTAAGAACAGCGGCCGCCACGGCCTTGACCTTGAGCAGATCGCCCACATGGACTATCTCTGCGATGCCGTGGACGGGCACATCCCCGAATATGACGAGCTGGCCGAGGTATCGAAGCCGATGTACCGGATGCAGGGCATTCACCGCGACCTTCTCCCCGTTGAGAAGGAGGCAGAGCTGTGAGGATCTTAGCCATCGCCGATGAGGAGTGCAAAGCCCTGTGGGACTATTTCACACCGGACAAGCTCGCGGGCGTTGATCTGATCATCGCCTGCGGCGATCTGAACCGCCATTATCTGGAATATCTGGCAACGATGGCCCCCATGCCGGTGCTGTATGTCCACGGCAACCATGATGAAAGCTATGACCTGCGCCCGCCGCAGGGTGTCATCTGCATTGATGATGATGTCTATGTTCACAACGGGCTGCGCATCGCCGGGCTGGGCGGCGGCTGCCGCTACCGCACCGGTGCCTGGCAGTTTACCGAGGCCGAGATGAAAAAGCGGGTCAACCGCCTGCGCGGCAAGATCGACCGCCACGGCGGGCTTGATATTCTTGTGACCCATGCGCCCATGCACGGCTACGGCGATCTGACCGATTTGCCGCACCGCGGGTTTACAGCGTTTTCGGTCCTGCTGGACCGCTACCACCCGCAGCTGATGCTGCACGGACATATCCACCTGAGCTACGGCGCTTCCATCCCGCGTGAGCAGCAGTACGGCACGACCCGCATCGTGAACTGCTATGAGCGCGTCTATCTTGATGCCGAGCCGCCCGCCGTTAAGCCCCGCCATCGTCTGTTTGCTTCGCTGCTGGGACGGAGTGCCCTGTAGGGGCGAGGTACGCCTCGCCCTCGGCCTTCCCGTGGGCATACTTCTGCCTTTCACGCTGAGGGCCGGACATGTCCGGCTCCTATCAGGCGGCACGGCCAACTTCATCAAACAAGGAGAACTATTCCCATGACAAAAATCGCAGTATTCGGTGCAGGCACCTGGGGCATCGCGCTCGCGCGTCTGCTGGCCGTCCATGGCAAGGATGTCACGGTATGGAGCGCCATCCCCGCCGAGCTGAAAGCCCTCAGTACCACCCACCGCCACCCCAACCTGCCCGGCATGGAGCTGCCTGCCACGATGCACTATACCGCCGACATTGCCGAGGCCTGCGCCGGCCGCGATGTTCTGCTGTTTGCCGTGCCGTCCCCCTTTGTGCGCGCCACCGCCAAAAAGGCTGCGCCGCACATTCCCGATGGCCAGCTGATCGTGGATGTGGCCAAGGGCGTTGAGGACAAGACCCTGATGACGATGAGCGAGATCATTGAGGATGAGCTTGCCAAGGCCGGCCGCAAGGCGCGGGTCGTGGCGCTGTCCGGCCCCACCCATGCCGAGGAGGTTGCCCGCGATATGCCCACCGCCATCGTGGCCGCCTGCGCAGAGGAGGAGGCCGCCAAGACTGTGCAGAAAATCTTCAACACACCGACCTTCCGCGTCTATACCAACGATGACCGCCGCGGCACTGAGCTGGGCGGCGCGATCAAGAATGTCATCGCACTGGCCGTGGGTATTGCCCTCGGCCTTGGCTACGGTGACAACGCCAAGGCCGCGCTTATCACCCGCGGCAACGCCGAGCTGGCCCGCCTCGGGGCCGCTATGGGCTGCAAGCCCGAGACCTTTGCGGGCCTGTCCGGCATGGGCGACCTGATCGTCACCTGCACCAGCATGCACAGCCGCAACCTGCACGCCGGTATGCTCATCGGCCGCGGCAAATCCGTCGAGGACGCCAAGACTGAGGTCGGCCAAGTCGTTGAGGGCATCAACGCGCTGCCCGCCGCCTGCCGCCTTGCCAAAAAGTACAAAGTCGAGATGCCCATCGTGCAGGCGGTGGAGGCCATCCTTGACGGCAAGCTTGAGGCCCGCAGCGCCCTGATGTCCCTGATGGGCCGCAGCCTGAAGAAGGAGTAACCCCATGGCGGATATCAAAGCTGCATTTTTTGATATTGACGGTACGCTGCTGCCTTTTGAGGCCAAGCACCTGCCCGCCTCAACGGTGGACGCGCTGGCCCGGCTGCGCAAAAACGGCGTCAAAACGTTTATTGCTACCGGCCGCCCGCCGGTACATCTGCCGTACCTGCACGCGCTGGACGGCACCCCTTTTGACGGCTATGTCACGATGAACGGCCAGTACTGCTACCTGGCCGATGGCGAGCTGCTGTACAGTAAGTATATCCCGGCGGCATCGCTGCAAACGCTGCTGCCGTACATTGAAAAAGAACAGCTGTCCGTTGGTTTTGTTGGCAAGGACTTCTGCCGGTTCAACCTTATCAACGATTGGAGCCGCGACTTTGCCAAAAAGCTGGAGCTGGGGGCCGGGGATGTTGCCGCGCTGATCCAGCACGAGGATATTTACCAGCTCAGCGCGTTCCTGCCGCCGGAGAAGGAGGCCGAGTTCCTACGCCGCTGCCCCGGCTGCCTGGCTGTGCGCTGGGAGGATGATTTTTGCGATATCCTACCCGAGGGCGGCGGCAAGCCTAACGGCCTGCGGCAGACGCTGGCGCATCTTGGGCTGACGCGGGAGCAGTGCATCGCCTTCGGTGACGGCGGCAACGATGTGACGATGCTGGAATACGCAGGCATCGGCGTAGCGATGGGCAACGCCTGCGAGGAGGCCAAGGCCGCCGCCGATTATGTCACGGATGATATTATGGAAGACGGTCTGGCGAAGGCGTTGGAACATTTTGGGCTGATATAAAAAAAGCCTTCCCCTTGGGGAAGGCTTTTTTATTTTCACCGATTCTTCTTCATAAACGCCTTGACCGCAATCACCAGCGCGGCGTACACCACGCCGCCGATGGCCCAGATGAACCAACTGTACTGCGGCTGGCCGTTTCCTTGGGGGCCGAAGGTGTACCACAGGAAGATGGTGACCACCACCAGCCAGTAGGCGGCAGTCAGCGCGTTTATGCGGCTCTTGATGGCTTTGTTTGGGCGGGTGTAGTCGCCCTCCTCCAACAGCTGATCCATGGCGTCCCGCACCGTGCCTACCCGCACAAAGGCGTAGACGCCGCAGGCCACCAAGGCCAGCACCAAGCAGATGGACGCCGACACCAAAAACGACGCACCAACCATCATGGCAGCAAACACCGGCACCGCCGACAAAACGCAGAGCACCGTGCCGAGGATGTTGGCCTTGTCGTACTGCGGCGCAAAGGCGTCGCGGCGCTCCTTCGCAAGGCCGGTGACGCCGTACTCAGTCTCGATGGCCTGCTTTTGCAAAAATTCATACGCCCGCACTGACGCGCTGCACTGCATGAAGATAGCCACCGCTGCGGCGATAATGACCAGCAGCGCAATGAGGCCGATGCCCCCCGCCAGGTCATCCCAGATGCCGAACAGGCCGGCCTCGCTCAACGCCCCCAGCGCCAGCAGCGGGATGGGGGAGACGACACAGAGCGCCGCCGCCAGCGCCAGCTTCGGCGCATTGGCCCGGGCCTTGGCAAGGTAGTCGTTGGCCTGGGCCAGCGTCACCCGGGGCAGGGGAGAGGTATCGTCCTCGGTGTACTCCGGCTCGGCCGCGTCATCTTTTAAAAGGTAGTCGGTCGTCACACCAAACAGGCAGCTCAACTGCAAGATTTTGTCAATGTCAGGTACAGACTGTGCGCCCTCCCACTTGGATACCGACTGCCGGGTCACGTTCAGTTTCTCGGCCAGTTCCTCCTGGGACCAGCCCGCCTTTTTGCGCAGGGTGATAAGTTTGTCTGCAAAGATCATTTGGGTGTGCCTCCTTCAATTTCCTTGCCCTTATCCTACCAGAATCTCCGGTTGCACACCATAAATCGGCCCCGGCAATCTGTCAACCGTGGGTTGCGTTTGCGGGCAGATACCAGTCAATTTTCGATACCCCGTTATTTTCTAAAAAAGCGTTTACCTTGCCGAACGGTGCCGAGCCAAAGAACCCCCGATAGGCCGAAAGCGGGCTGGGGTGGGCGGATTCCAGTACCAGCACCGGGCGGCGGGCGGCAGCGGCGTTAAAAATCGGTGCGTATTTCTGTGCAGGCTTGCCCCACAGCACAGCGGCCAGCGGGCCGGTGCCCTGCGCTGCCGCATAATCCAACGCCGCGCGGGTGAACGTCTCCCACCCATGGCCTGCATGGGCGTTGGCCGCGCCCTGCTCCACGGTCAGCACGGTGTTCAGCAGTAGCACACCCTGCCGCGCCCACGGCGTCAGGTCGGTGTGGGCAGCACGGCCGGGGCCGAACTCACTCTCCAATTCCTTAAAGATGTTGCGCAGACTCGGCGTAGCCTTGCAGCCGTCCGGCACCGAGAAGGAAAGCCCCATGGCCTGCCCCGGCTCATGGTAGGGGTCCTGCCCCAGAATGACCGCCCGCACCGACGCAGCCGGGCAGGCGCGGAACGCCGCAAAGATATTCTCCGGTGCGGGGTAGACGGTCCTTTCCGCCGCAGCCGCCGTCACAAAGGCGTCCAGTTCGGCAAAGTACGGCTTTGCGCGCTCCTGCGCAAAAAGCGGCTGCCAGTCGGTGGCGGATAATCTGTCGAGTTCGGCGGTTAAAAGCATAGTGAATCTCCTCGGTAGCTTTGTAGGGTCCGGGCATGCCCGGCCCGCACGTGTAAAACAGGCGGTCGTTCACAGGAAAGTTGCGGGCCGCACATGTGCGGCCCCTACATAGGTGCCCTTACACATTTTTCACAAGTATATCACACCCCCGCAGGGGTTGCAATAGCGGCAAAAATGCGGTATAATAATATTTATGCTGCGGCGTCCTGCCGCGCCTAAAGTATATCAAAGGGGAGAACCATTTATGCGTTCCATCAAAACCAAATTGTTCAGCCTTGCCATGGCTGTTTCCATGGTGCTGGCGCTGGCGGGCTGCGCCATGTCCACGCCGTCCACCGTTGGCTCCATCGGCGGGGTCGAGATCCCGGCCGGCATCTACCTGCTGGCCCAGTATAACTCCTACAACACCGCGTCCGGTCTGGCCAAGCTTGCGACCGGCGAGACAGCCTCCGATGTCAAAGCCGTGCTGAAGGCCACCTGCACCGGTACCATCAACGGCGAGGATGTCACCGCCCCGGGCAGCGAGTATGTGGCCCAGCTGACCACCCGCGCCATCGAGTACTACGCCGCCGTGGAAAAGCAGTTTGCCGCGCAGAACGGCGTTCTGGATGACGCCGCCACCGCCGAGGCCGCCAAAACCGCCGACAGCCTGTGGGGCACCAACGGCGACCTGTACACAGCCAACGGCATCTCCAAGGCTACTGTGGAGACCTACCTGCTCAACGCCCAGAAGGCCAAGGCCCTGTTGAAGATGGCCTACGGCCCCGAGGGCACGACCCCCGTTACCGAAGCCGAGTACACCGATTATGTGAACAACGACTGCTACTATATTGAGGCCGTGCAGTTCCCGCTCGTCAACTACAGCAGCTACGCGATGGCCGATGACACCCAGAAGGCCTCCATCATGGCTACCGCCGAAAGCTGCATGGAGGAGCTGAGCCGGACTGCTACCGCAGAGACGGCCTCCAGCAGCGCCCTGTACACTGCGGCCATGACCTATGTGCCGCAGGCGATGGCCGCCATGGGCAGTGAGATGGACGCCTCGCAGGCCGTCTACTACGCTGCAAGCCAGCTTTACACCCCCGATGACCTGAGCAGCTACGGCAGCGATGAATACAACAATTTGACCGACCCGCTGGACGCTGCCGGGCTGAACCACTGGACCACGATCGATCTGGGCACCACGATTCTGGTTGCCCGCCGCATCGACCCGTTCAAGACCTACACCGTGGACGAGCTGGACAGCATGTATGACCTGCTGACCGATATGAAGTCTACCGCCATTCAGGATGAGTTGTACGCCGCCGGTGCCGCGCTGGAGCATGATCTGAACAGCGCCGCGCTGAACACCTACAGCGCCTCCAAGATCAAAAAGAACGCCTGAGCTTAAAAAGTTCAGCCGGGAGCAGCATTGTTTGCTCCCGGCTTTTTTGTTAATGAAAAGAGGTTTGTACCATGACGAAAAACAAATCCCTGAATTTCCTGCTGCAGACACTCGGCTGCCTGATCTCCGCGGCAGGCATCTACAGCTTTGCCGTTGCGGCCGGTATCCCTGTCACCGGCGTTGCGGGCATCAGCGCCATCCTGTACCGCCTGTTCGGCGTGCCGATGGGCCTGAGCAATGTGCTGATCAACATTCCGATCATCCTGTGCACCTACAAGCTGCTCGGACGCGCCTTCTTCCTGCGCAGCGTCTACTGCATGATACTCTTTGCCATCTCCACCGACTATGTACTGCCGCTGCTGCCGGTCTATCAGGGCGACCGCCTGCTGGCCACAATCTGCGCCGGCGTGGTCGGCGGCATCGGCGATGCACTGATCTACATGAACAACTCCAGCACAGGCGGCCTCGACTTCATCACAATGGCTATCAAAGCCCGCCACCCGTATCTGGCGTTCGGCAACATCACCTTTGCGGCGGCGCTGGCCGTCATCGTCCTCTCCGGTGCCGTGTTCCGCGATGTAGACTCCATCATCTACGGTATCATGTTCAATTTCCTTGTCTCCACCGTCATCAACAAGATGATGTTCGGCTTCACCTCATCGATGCTGGCCATGATCATCACCGATGACGGCGCTGCCGCCTGTGCCGAGATCGACCGGGTAGCCGACCGCGGCTCCACGATCCTGCAGGGGCGCGGCGGCTACGGCGGCCACCCGAGGGATGTCGTGCTCTGCGCCTGCTCCAACAAGCAGCTCTATGAGATCGAGCATGCCATGCAGGCCCTCGACCCGGGCTGCTTCATCATCATGCTTCAATCCAACGAGGTCCACGGCGAAGGCTTCCGCCAGCTGGAGCTGGGAAAGAACGAGAACAGGAACGAGTAAATTTCAGCGAAAACGCGTTTGTTTTAGCAACTCTATGGAGCATAGGTTGCCAAAATGAGCGCGTTTTCTTTATAATGGGCACAGAACAAAAAGGAGGTTTTAGACATGGATGCCACAAAAATCGGTAGATTCATTGGAGCGGAGCGCCGCGCTAAGGGCTGGACGCAGCGCCAGCTGGCAGATAAACTCCAGCTGACCGACAAGGCCATCAGCCGTTGGGAGACAGGTAAGGGGTTGCCGGATGTTTCTCTGCTTTTGCCGTTGGCTAACGTGCTGGATATAACCGTAGGTGAGCTGCTGGCTGGCGAACGCCGCCTACAGCCGCCTGCCATGCAGACGGCTGAAGCTGAGGCCCGCACTACGCGTCAGCTGGTAGACTACACGCGGGAGCTTGGGCCCCAACTGCGCCGCCGCCGTGCCTGCACAGTATTGGCCGGGTTGCTGCTGTTTGCTGCGGCGTTCTTGACGCTGCAATTTTTGCGGCTGGTTCTGACAGGTGGGGCGGGCATCCATGGCTTTGGCATAGAATCTTTGTTATTACTCGTTGCTTTTCCGTTTGCTTTTACAACATCCGCCTTTTGGCTGCTGCGACTGCTTTGCACCGATGCCATGACCGAGGTGCGAGCCTTCCGCCGCGCATCGGCCATGGCCGTGGCTGGGCTGTGGTTGCTCGATTTGTACTTTGCCGGAGCGTTTGCCGGGTGTGTTGCGTTCCCTGTGTTGGATTTCTGGCAAGCCCCATCGTGGCAGGAAAATTTAAATCTCGTACCATTTCGGCAAATCACACAATATCTGCTCTGTCTCGTTCCAGGTCAAGGGTATCTTAACGGCTCCGGATATGCGTTTCGCGGGCATTTTGTCTTTTGGATGAACTTTTTTGTGTTTTCCTTGCCGGTTCTTCTGCTGCCGCGCATCTCACCCCGCTGGCGTGGGGCGGGTGCCGCCGTCTGGCTTGCTGTAGTTGGCGGTTGTGTGATAGAAGTTACACAACTGTTCGTGCGCACCGATACCGCACTGTTCCGTTTTGATGTGGACGCGGTAATTTTGCGCGTAGCCGGGGCCGTTGTATTTTGGTGGATAGGCAGGATACCCGCTGTCAAAAAATTGCTGGCATGTTTGTTTTAGCCGTAGGGGAGGGATTTTCCACCCGGGAACGCTGCGCGGGCGCAAGCCTGCCCGGAGCGGTCAAGGCCGCTCCCTACAGTCTGCCGTTTACGGGTTCCCCGTAGAGAGGGGTCTTGACCCCTCCGCGGGGCGTCGAGGACGCCGACCACCGCCGGTTTGCAGCGCGGTAGGGGCCGCACATGTGCGGCCCGGGGCATCCCCATAAACGCCCGCCGACGGGACACCACCGGGCCGGGCATGCCCGGCCCCTACTGCGATATAAACAAAAGCACCGCCGCTGACGATTTTGCTCGTCAGCGGCGGTGTGGTTTATTTTATGCTAAAATCAGTAGTTCTTAGCCTCTTCCTCGCCGGTCATGACGCGGAGGGCGCCTTGGCAGAGGGCGAGCAGCTCGTCCTCACCGGGGTAGGTGGTGACGGGAGCGATCCAGCCGAGGTAGTCGGTCAGGGTCTGGGCTGTGAACGGGTTGTAGGCAATGCCGCCGGTCAGGATGATCTGATCGACCTTGCCGTGCAGCACGGCAGCCATAGCGCCGGCGTCCTTGGCGATCTGGTAGAAGAAGGCATCCCACACCTGCTTGGCCAGCGCATCGCCGGACTCGGCCATCTTGCCGACCTCACGGGCATCGTTGGTGTGCAGGTAGCCGTTAAAGCCGCCGTTGCCGCAGATCTTCTTGTAGACCTCCTGCTGGGTGTAATTGCCGCTGAAGCACATCTTGACCAGATCGCCGACAGGCACGGTGCCGCTGCGCTCCGGGCTGAAGCAGCCCTCGCCATCGAGAATGTTGTTCACATCCACGACCTTGCCGTGGTCATGGGCACCGACCGAAACACCGCCGCCCATGTGGATGACGATGAGGTTCAGCTCGTCGTAGCGCTTGCCGTTCTCCTTGGCAAAGCGGCGGGCAACGGCCTTCTGGTTCAGCGCATGGAAGATGGAGCGGCGCGGCAGCTCCGGCATACCGGAAATGCGCGCCTTATCGGTCAATTCATCGACAACCACAGGATCCACGATGTAGCTGGGCACGCCCAGCGCATCACCGATCTCGCGGGCAAGGATGCCGCCCAGATTGGAGGCATGCTGCCCCTGAACACCGGCCTTCAGGTCAGCGAGCAGCGCATCGCTGACGGCATAGGTGCCGCCCGGAATGGGCTTGAGCAGGCCGCCGCGGCCGACAATGACATTCAGCGTCTTGGGGTCGCAGTTCTTCTCCTTCAGGAAGTCGAGAATGATCTCCTTGCGGAAATCCTTCTGATCAATGACGCTGGCATACTTGGCGATCTCCTCGGTGGGGTGGCGCAGCGTTTCTTCAAACAGCAGGGTCTCATCCTCAAACACACCGACCTTGGTGGAGGTGGAGCCGGGATTGATGACCAGAGTTTTGATGGACATGATAAATGTCTCCTTTTTTACATTCTTTGGCTTCCCCCGAGGGGGAAGCCATTTTTTACTGGTTCAGCCCAGCGGCGACAACAGCGGCCAGCGCGATCGAGTTGACCTTGGTCTGGAAGGAGTCGCTGCGGCTGGTCAGGATGGCGGGCACCTTGGTGCCGGTCAGGATGCAGCCGTTCTTGCAGTCGGCGGTGTGGACAAGCGTCTTGTAGACGAGGTTGCCGGCCTGAATGTCGGGGAACAGCAGGATGTCCGCATGGCCGGCGGCCGGGCGGTCCTGCGCACCCTTGTGGTGGGCAGCCTCGGGGTCGATGGCAATGTCCATGGACAGGGGACCATCCACCACACAGCCGGTGATCTTGCCCTCCTCGTTCATCTTGCGCAGCTCCTCGGCATCCACGGTGCAGGGCATCTTGGGGTTGACGACCTCAACGGCGGCCAGCGGAGCAACCTTGGGGCAGGCAACGCCGCAGGCATGGGCCACGGCAACGGTATTCTCGATGATATGTACTTTATCTTCCAGCGTCGGGTAGGTCATAAAGGCAACATCGGTCAGGAAAAGCAGCTGCTCGATGCCCTTGACCTCAAAGACGGCCACATGGGACAGGGTCTTGCCGGTGCGCAGGCCGACCTCCTTGTCCAGCACACTCTTGAGGAAGGTCTTGGTGTCCAGCAGGCCCTTCATGTACATATTGGCCACGCCGTCATGCGCCAGCTTGACGGCCTTCAGCGAGGCCTGCACCTTGTCGGGCTCGTTGATGATCTCATAGTCGGAAAGGTCGATGTTCAGCTCGGCCGCGATCTTGCGGATGGCTGCTTCGTCACCGACGAGGATTGCATCGGCGATGCCCTGCTTGTGGGCAGCGTCAACAGCCTCTAGGACAGCGTCGTCCTCGGCAGCGGCAACGGCCAGCTTCTGCTTGCCACAGGTCTTTACTTTTGCGATCAGGTCCTCAAAATTCATTTTACAGCACCTCGTTTTTTTCAGTCAGGGCGGGGCAGCCTCAAAAAAGCCCCGTATGTTAAAATAATAACACTTTATGCGCCGTGGGTCAAGAGGGGGAAGGGGAGCAGCGTGTCAAAAAATAATTTTTCTGTTTGGCGTGCGGTGCCTATTAAATAGGTAGGAAACCGGCCGATTTTGCAGAAAGCTGACCGATTTTTATCAAATTTTGCATTGACAAAACCTTAACAAGATGGTAAAACTATAGTAGCGGTTCGATACGCGCACCGCTGCGGCACCATGCCGCCGTACTTCTGACCCAAAGGATACCGTCCCAAAGAGCCAGCGTCGGCGCCGGTGCCTAGCTTTACCCCTAAAGTTGTTTAATTTTTAACAGGTAAGGCGTTATTCCAAACCGAAAGGTTCACACATTCATGCCAACCATTGCCATGTATCCCGGCAGCTTTGATCCCGTCACCAACGGGCATCTCGATATTATCAAGCGCTCCAGCCGTATGTTTGACAAGGTGATCGTTGCGGTACTCGTCAACAGTGCCAAGACACCTCTCTTCACGGTCGAGGAGCGCGTTGCCATGCTGCGGGAGGCCTGCAAGAACATCCCGAATGTCGAGATCGACTCCTTCAACGGTCTGACTGTCAGCTTTGCCAAGCAGAAGGGTGCCACCGTCATGGTGCGCGGCCTGCGTGCGGTCACAGACTTTGAGAATGAGATCCAGCTTGCCCACACCAACTACGCCATGATGCCCGAGATCGAGACGGTCTTTCTGGCGACCGCCATCAAGTGGAGCTACCTGTCGTCCACCATCGTGCGGGAGGCTGCCCACTACGGGCAGGATGTTTCCCGCTTTGTACCCCGCAATGTTGAGAAAGCCCTCATCGCCAAGCGGGAGGCAGGGGAGTTATAACGCATTCACGCCGTGCGCCTTGCCGGCCTGAAGATAAAAAAGTTACTCAATAGTCCATCCAAAGAGAAGTATTTTTAGGAGGCTACTTATGAAAAAGATCGTCATCGCCAGCGCCTGCCGTACTGCCATTGGCAAGTTCGGCGGCACCCTCGCCAATGTCCCCGCCGCTGAGCTGGGCTCCATCGTCATCAAAGAGGCGTTGGATCGCGCCCATGTCAAGCCCGAGCAGGTCGATCAGGTCTACATGGGCTGTGTCATTCAGGCCGGTCTGGGCCAGAATGTTGCCCGTCAGGCTTCCCTGAAGGCCGGTCTGCCCATCGAGGTCCCCGCTGTCACCGTCAACGTGGTCTGCGGCTCCGGTCTGAACTGCGTCAACATGGCTGCCCAGATGATCGAGGCCGGCGATGCCGACATCGTGGTTGCCGGCGGCATGGAGAACATGGACATGGCTCCGTTCGCCATGATGAAGGGCCGCTACGGCTACCGCATGGGCTACCCCATGGGCAAGAGCGAGCTGGTTGACACGATGGTCAACGATGCTCTGTGGGATGCCACCGGCTTCAACATGCACATGGGCATGACCGCCGAGAACGTCTGCACCAACGAGACCTACCAGAAGAAGTACGGCTACAACCCCATCAGCCGTGAGCAGCTGGACGAGTTTGCCTTCCATTCTCAGGAGAAGGCCGCCAAGGCTATTGCCGATGGCGCTTTCAAGGACGAGATCGTTCCCGTTGTCATCAAGGGCAAGAAGGGCGACACCGTGTTTGATACCGACGAAGGCCCCCGCATGAGCTCCATGGAGGTTCTGGGCAAGCTGAAGCCCTGCTTCAAGAAGGACGGCATCGTCACCGCCGCCAACTCCTCCGCCATCAACGACGGCGCTGCTGCTCTGGTCATCATGAGCGAGGAGAAGGCCAAGGAACTGGGCGTTGAGCCTCTGGCCACCTGGGTTGCCGGCGCTCTGGCCGGTGTTGAGCCTGAGGTCATGGGCCTCGGCCCCATCGCCGCTACCCGCAAGGTCATGGCCAAGACCGGCCTGACCGTTGACGACATGGATCTGATCGAGGCCAACGAGGCTTTTGCCGCTCAGTCTGTTGCCGTCGGCGAGGCTCTGCACTTCGACCAGAGCAAGCTGAACGTCAACGGCGGCGCTATTGCGCTGGGCCATCCCGTCGGCGCTTCCGGTGCCCGTATTCTGGTCACCCTGCTGTACGCCATGAAGCACCGCGGCGCTCATAAGGGTCTGGCTACCCTGTGCATCGGCGGCGGCATGGGCTGCGCCACCATCGTTGAGATGTAATTACCGGAGGAAATCAAAATGTCCTTTGTTACTACCGAAATTCAGGACGCCGTTGCCGTCCTGACCATCGACCGTCCGAAGGCGCTCAACGCGCTGAACCCCGAGGTTCTGGCTGACCTGAAGGCTGCTTTCGAGGCCATCGATCAGAACACCGTCCGCTGTGTCGTACTGACCGGCGCCGGTGACAAGAGTTTCGTCGCCGGTGCTGACATCGGCTCGATGTCCACTATGACCAAGGCCGAGGGCGAGGCTTTCGGCAAGCTGGGCAACGATGTGTTCCTGATGATCGAGCATTTCCCGCTGCCTGTCATCGCAGCTGTCAACGGCTTTGCGCTGGGCGGCGGCAATGAGCTGGCCATGAGCTGCGATATCCGCCTCTGCTCCGACAACGCCGTCTTCGGCCAGCCGGAAGTGGGCTTAGGCATCACGCCGGGCTTCGGCGGCACCCAGCGTCTAGCCCGTCTGGTCGGCATGGGCATGGCCAAGCAGCTGGTCTACTCTGCCCTGAACATCAAGGCAGACGAAGCCCTGCGCATCGGTCTGGTCAACGCCGTTTACACGCAGGAGGAGCTGCTGCCCGCCGCCCTCAAGCTGGCCGGCAAGATCGCCAAGAACGCCCCCATTGCCGTGCGCAACTGCAAGAAGGCTATCAACGACGGCATCAGCCTGCCCATCGAGAAGGCTGTCGAGGTCGAGGAGAAGCTGTTCGGCGATTGCTTCGAGACCCACGATCAGGTCGAGGGCATGGGCTGCTTCCTGAGCCGCGAGAAGCCGAAACCGAAGCCGGTTTTCACGAACAACTAATCTTAGATAAGCTTTAAAATCGTGCGCAGCGCGCACACCGATTTTATTATCTATTATCTCTTATCTTTTTATCTTATATTGGAGGTACTTACTATGAAGGTAGGCGTTATCGGTGCCGGCACTATGGGCCAGGGCATCGCAAAGGCATTCGCTCAGGTTGAGGGCTTCACCGTTGCACTGTGCGACATCAAGCAGGAGTGGGCCGAGGGCGGCAAGAACAAGATCGCCGCTGGCTATGCCAAGCTGGTTGCCAAGGGCAAGCTGGATCAGGCTGAAGTCGACCGCCGCATGGCTGCTATCACCGCCGGTCTGAAAGAGGATCTGTGCGCTGACTGCGACCTGATCGTTGAGGCTGCTTTCGAGGATATGAAGGTCAAGCAGACCACCTTTGGCGAGCTGGACAAGATCTGCAAGCCGGAGTGCGTTTTCGCTTCCAACACCTCTTCTCTGTCCATCACCGAGATCGGCAAGGGCCTGACCCGTCCTCTGGTCGGCATGCACTTCTTCAACCCTGCTGACCGCATGAAGCTCATCGAGGTCATCGCCGGTGTCAACACTCCCGCCGAGACCGTTGAGACCATCAAGAAGATCAGCACCGAGATCGGCAAGAGTCCGGTTCAGGTCAACGAGGCTGCCGGCTTCGTTGTCAACCGCATCCTGATCCCGATGATCAACGAGGCCGCCTTCATCAAGATGGAGGGTGTCTCCGACATCGCCGGTATCGACACCGCCATGAAGCTGGGTGCCAACCACCCGATGGGCCCTCTGGAGCTGGGTGACTTTGTTGGTCTGGATATCTGCCTGGCCATCATGGACGTTCTGTACAAGGAGACCGGCGACAGCAAGTACCGTGCCTGCCCGCTGATCCGCAAGATGGTCCGCGGCGGCAACTTGGGCTGCAAGACCGGCAAGGGCTTCTACGTCTACAACGCTGACCGCACCAAGACCCCGGTCGACGCTCTGTAATTTTGTAAACTTACGCGCCTGGCGCGGCGAGCACCGTGCCGGGCTGCGTTTGTTGATATAGGGAGGATTAAGTAATGGATTTTACTCTGTCTAAACAGCAGCAAATGGTCCAGAAGATGTACAAGGAGTTTGCTGAGAACGAAGTCAAGCCCCTGGCCAAGAAGGTCGACGCGGAGGAGTACTTCCCCAAAGAGACCGTTGAGAAGATGGCTAAGCTGGGCATGATGGGCATTTATTTCCCGAAGTCCGTTGGCGGTGCAGGCGGCGACGTGCTGTCCTACGTCATGGCGGTTGAGGAAATGTCCAAGGTTTGCGGCACGACCGGTGTTATCCTGTCTGCCCACACCTCTCTGTGCGCTGCGCCTATCTACGAGAACGGCACCCCCGCCCAGAAGGAAAAGTACCTGCCCAAGCTGTGCAGCGGCGAGTGGATCGGCGCTTTCGGCCTGACCGAGCCCGGTGCCGGCACCGATGCTCAGGGCCAGCAGACCTTCGCCGTTGACGAGGGCGACCACTGGAAGCTGAACGGCTCCAAGATCTTCATCACCAACGCCGGTTTTGCCGATGTGTTCATCATCATCGCCGTCACCGGTTTTGTCACCGACAAGCGCGGCCGCAAGCAGAAGGAAATCAGCGCCTTCATCGTTGAGCGCACCGATCCCGGCTTCAAGGTCGGCAAGCCCGAGGACAAGATGGGCATTCGCGGTTCTTCCACCTGCGAGCTGATCATGGAAGACTGCATCATCCCGAAGGACCGCCTGCTGGGCGTGAAGGGCAAGGGCTTCCAGCTGGCCATGGCTACGCTGGACGGCGGCCGTATCGGCATCGCTTCTCAGGCTCTGGGCATTGCCGAGGGCGCCATCGACGAGACTGTCGCCTATGTCAAGGAGCGCAAGCAGTTTGGCCGCTCCATCGCACAGTTCCAGAACACCCAGTTTGAGCTGGCCGAGATGAAGGCCCGCGTTGACGCTGCCAAGTATCTGGTCTACGCAGCTGCCCAGAAGAAGCAGGCTGCCATGGACGGCCAGAAGGTCCGTTACAGCGTCGAGGCTGCCGAGGCCAAGCTCATTGCCGCCCGCACCGCCAGCGATGTCACCCGCCGCTGCCTGCAGCTGTTCGGCGGCTACGGCTACACCCGCGATTACCCCATCGAGCGCATGATGCGTGATGCCAAGATCACCGAGATCTATGAGGGCACCAGCGAAGTGCAGATGATGGTCATCGGCGGCGCGCTGCTGAAGTAAGGAGGACAGACGTAATGAAAGCAATCGTTTGTGTCAAACAGGTTCCCGATACGCAGGGCAAGGTCGCTGTCAAGGCTGACGGCACCATGGATCGCTCTGCCATGGCTACCATCACCAACCCCGACGACCTGAACGCCGTCGAGGCCGCCCTGCAGCTGAAGGACGAGACCGGCTGCGAGGTCGTCGTCGTCACCATGGGCCCGCCGCCGGCAGAGGGTATGCTGCGTGAGCTGATGGCCCGCGGCGCTGACCGCGGCGTGCTGGTTTCCGGCCGCGAGTTCGGCGGTTCCGATACCTTCGCCACCTCCCAGATCCTGGCCGCTGCCGTCAACAAGATCGGCGTCGGCCCTGAGGATATCGTTTTCTGCGGCCGTCAGGCCATCGACGGTGATACCGCTCAGGTCGGCCCCCAGATCGCTGAGAAGCTGCACCTGCCTCAGGTCACCTATGTCACCGACATCCAGAAGGATGGCAACTCCCTGACCGTCAAGCGTCAGCTGGAGGACGGCTACATGGAGCTGAAGGTTCAGACTCCCTGCCTGCTGACCTGCATCAAGGAGCTGAACACCCCGCGCTACATGAGCGTTTCCGGCATCTTCGAGTGCTACGACAAGCCGCTCGAGGTCTTTGACTACAACGCTTTGAAGGATGACCCGCTCATCGAGACCGATACCATCGGCCTGAAGGGCTCCCCGACGAACGTTTACAAGTCCTTTGCTCCTCCGGTCAAGGGCGCCGGCATCAAGGTCGAGGACGCTGCCCAGCTGGTCGGCATCCTGAACGACAAGCACCTGATTTGAGGAAGGAGAAACGAACAATGGCTGAATTCAATGCAATGGACACCGCCGCCTTCAAGGGCGTGTGGGTATTCTGCGAGCAGCGCGAAGGCGAGATCCAGTCCATCAGCTATCAGCTGCTGAGCGAGGGCCGCAAGCTGGCCAACGACCTTGGCGTTGAGCTGGCTGGCGTTGTCATGGGCAGCGGCCTGGCTGAGGCTGACCTCAAGACTCTGGGCGGCTACGGCGCTGACCGTGTTTACAATATCGACAGCCCCCTGCTGAAGGACTACACCACCGATGGCTATGCCAAGGCGCTGTGCGACCTCATCATGGACAAGAAGCCGGAGATCATGCTGATCGGCGCGACCAACCTCGGCCGCGACCTCGGCCCCCGCTGCGCAGCCCGTCTGCACACCGGCCTGACTGCCGACTGCACCCATCTGGATGTTGATGTTGAGAAGTACAAGAACTTCCTGCGCACCACCTCCAACATCGATGTGGACAACACCAAGTTCGAGGAAAACACCAACCTGAAGATGACCCGCCCCGCATTCGGTGGCCACCTGATGGCTACCATCATCTGCCCGCGCTTCCGCCCGCAGATGTCCACCGTCCGCCCCGGCGTCATGCAGATGCAGGCGTTCGATCAGGCCGGTGCTGACAAGGTCGTCGTCGAGAACGTCGCTCCCGCTCTGACTGCCGATGACATCCATGTTCAGGTGCTCGACATCAAGAAGAGCGCTGAGAAGCTCGTTGACCTGATCGGTGCTGACGTTGTCGTTGCCGTCGGCCGCGGCATCTCCGCTGACCCCGAGAAGGGCATCAAGCTGGCTGAGGAGCTGGCTGAGGCTCTGGGCGGTGTTGTCGGTGCTTCCCGTGCCGTCACCGACGAGGGCTGGCTGAGCGCTGACCATCAGGTCGGCCAGACCGGCAAGACCGTGCATCCCCGCATCTATGTTGCGCTGGGCATCTCCGGTGCCATTCAGCACGTTGCCGGTATGCAGGACTCCGAGAACATCATCGCCATCAACAAGAACGAGAACGCCCCCATCTTCGATGTTGCCACCTACGGCATCGTCGGCGATCTGTACAAGGTCGTTCCCGAGCTGATCAAGGAGATCAAGGCTGCCAAGGCCTGATTCCGCCTGTAATCAACAAGAGCCGTGCCCCGCAAAGGGCACGGCTCTTTGTTTTTTTGTATCGTTTAGTCTGCCACAGCCGGGGCAGTCAGCAGCTCCGGGGGCAGGTCACTCTCGTCCTCATTGACGAGGGAATCATCGACATCAAATGTCGCATCAAAGGCTTTTGCGGCAGCATCCGCCAACAGATCGACATCGACCAGCTCACTGTCTGCCATGACATACAGCAGCTTATCATCAAAGCTGACCACGCGGGCTTTATCTGCCTCCACGCAAACCCACTTGCGCATGCTGATGTTTTCCTCCATCGAATCGGCGATCTCGCGGGCATCGGCCTTGTCCTTTAGGCGCAGCAGCACCAGGCTGTACGCCTGACTGCCGGTCATCGGCTCGCTGACTACGGCGGCGTCCACCTTGCCCACATTGTCCGCAGTCAGCCCCGCCAGATAGCCGTACCAGCTCTCATCGGTCAGGTCAACAGCCACCGTCTCGATGCCCATCGCCTCAACAGGCTGAAGCTGGTAGATCGCGTCCACCATACCGCTCAGCTCCGCGTCCGGCTGCGGCTCGGCGGTCTCACCGGTATCCTCGCCGTCAACGCTGAACTCCGGGTCAAGCTCCGCGCCTTCCTCAGGTCTTGTGGCAGGCTGGTTCGCCAGATCATCGCTGTCAGCCTTCTGGCTACCGCAGGCAGACAGGAGCAGAGAGGTCAGCAGGGCTGTTGCAAAAAGCAGCTTTTTCATTGTAAAATTCCTTTCTCGGTCAAAATTTCGTCAGGGGCAAAGCGGGCATCCCAGTCATCGGCAGGTAAGTCCGCCAGCAGGGCCGCCGCCGGGCAGAGCAGCAGCCTTTCCCCCTTATATTGTGCCAGAAAACGGTCATAATACCCACCGCCGCGGCCAAGCCGCACGCCGTCCGTCCCGGCCGCAAGGCAGGGGATCAGCGCCAGCGTGGCAGCATACCCGCCGGGGTCGGCGGCGGGCCGGTCTGCGGGCGGTTCCGGGATGCCGTAGGCACCGGGCTGCAGCAAAGACAGGCTCGGTATCTCCACCCAGTCCATCTCGGTGCGGCTCCGCACACGGGGCAGCAGCAGCCGTTTGCCGTCCGCCAGCGCTTGGCGCAAAATGGCCGCTGTGTCCGGCTCGTCCGGCATAGCTGCAAACGCCAGCACTGTGTCGGCCGCCGCCCAGCAGGGCAGGGCAAACAGCGCCCTTGCCATACCGCAGCCGACAGCCTGCATATCCAGCTCTGCGCGCCGGGCCTTTGCCAGCGCGCGTGCCTCCTGTTTTGTCATTGTGCATCCCACCTTTTGAGGTATCATACCATATCTGCCCTTACCCTACAAGACGGAAAATGACCGCTGTTGTTACAGCAGCGACAAAATTTTTCCGCCATCTTGCCCGCAGCGGCAGAATAGAGTATAATATAAGCTGTATCGCTATGTATATGCTGACATTTATATAAAAAGGAGATTCAACCTCATGGGCAAGTTTAATTTTATCAAGACCGACATTCCCGAAGTGCAGATCATCGAGCCGACTGTTTTTGGTGATGACCGCGGCTATTTTATGGAGACCTACCAGATCGACGATTTTGCCGCCGCAGGCATCGACAAGCCTTTTGTGCAGGATAACCAGAGCCGCTCCACCAAGGGCGTACTGCGCGGTCTGCACTTCCAGACCAAGCACACCCAGGGCAAGCTGGTCCGTGTGACGCTGGGCGAGGTGTTTGATGTGGCCGTTGACTGCCGCCCCAACAGCGCGACCTTCGGCAAGTGGGTCGGCGTGACCCTCTCGGCTGAGAACAAGAAGATGCTCTGGATCCCTGAGGGCTTTGCCCACGGCTTTGTCGTGCTGTCCGATGTGGCGGAGTTCTGCTACAAATGCACCGACGTCTACGACCCCACCGCCGAGGGCGGCATCCCCTACGACGACCCGACTGTCAATGTCCAGTGGCCGGACTGCGGCTGTGCGCACAAGACCAGCGCCAAGGACAAGGAGCACACCCCCTTTGCCGACCAGAAGTTTGAGTATTTTGAGAAGTATTGAGGATACACCGTGGAGAAACTGAAAAACACCTTTGCCGGTTTCTGGAAGTACCGCTATCTGCTGCAAAACCTGATCTCCCGCGATTTTAAGCTCAAATACCGCCGGAGCGTGCTGGGCGTGGCGTGGAGCGTGCTGAACCCCCTGCTGACCTGTCTGGTCATGTGGGCCGTGTTCGGGGCGCTGTTCAATGTGCGCGGGCAGGGGATTGAGGATTTCCCGCTGTTTCTGATCATCGGCCAGCTGATGTTCAACTTCTTCCGCGAGAGCACGACCATGGCCATGGAGAGCGTGCTGAAAAACGGTCCGCTGCTGCGCAAGGTCTATATCCCCAAATATATCTTCCCGCTGGAGAAATGCTGCTTCGCGCTGGTGAATTTCTTCTTCAGTCTGGTGGCGCTCTTCATTGTGGCGTTGCTGACATGGTCGCATATTTCGCTCGGGACGGTGCTGCTGGCCATTTATCCCATCGTCATGCTGTTTATTTTCAGCCTCGGCATCGGGCTGATCCTCTCCACGATGTATGTCTTTGTGCGCGACATCATGCACATCTGGGAGGTTTTCTGCACGCTGCTCGTCTACGGCAGCGCCATCTTCTACGACCCGCGCCAGATGGAAAGCTGGATGCAGTTCGTCATCAACCTGAACCCCATCTACTGGTACATCACCTCGGTGCGTTCCTGCGTCATGTGGGGCGAGGGCCTGACCGCAAACATGCTGCTGATCCCGTTCCTCTGCGCTGCACTCAGCCTGGGACTGGGCATCTTTGTCTTTAAAAAATATCAGGACAAATTTGTCCTGTACATGTAAGGGGGCATCGAAATGGCAGAGCAGAAACCCATTATCTCAATCGACCATGTTTCGATGCGCTTCAACCTCGCCAAGGAAAAGCACGAGAGTCTCAAGGAATACTTTGTGGCGCTGCTGCACGGCGGTGTCCGGTTTGATGAATTCTTTGCCTTGGACGATGTATCGTTTGATATTATGCCCGGTGACTTCTACGGCCTGATTGGGCTGAACGGCAGCGGCAAGTCTACATTGCTGAAAGTCATTTCCGGCGTGTATAAGCCCAGCGCGGGCAGCGTCACGGTCAACGGCACCATCGCACCGCTTATCGAGCTGGGTGCCGGCTTTGACATGGATCTGACCGCGCGGGAGAACATCTATCTGAACGGCACTGTCCTCGGCTACACGCCGAAGTACATCGACTCGAAGTTTGATGACATCGTTGATTTCAGCGAGCTGCAGGATTTCCTCGATGTACCGCTAAAGAACTACTCCTCCGGCATGGTAGCGCGGCTGGCGTTTGCCGTGGCCACCATGACAAAGCCCGACATTCTGATTGCCGATGAGATCCTGTCGGTGGGCGATTTCCTGTTTCAGGAAAAGTGCGAAAAACGGATGGCAGAGCTGCTGTCCGGCGGCACGACGGTCATTTTGGTCAGCCACTCGATCGACCAGATCGAACGTATGTGCAACAAGGTCGCGTGGCTCGACCACGGCCATCTGCGCCGCCTCGGCCCCACCAAGGAGATCACGGCCGAGTACCGCAAATTCGAGAAAAAGGACGCCATGCCGGCAAAAGTCACCGAGGAATAAATCATGCCTGAAACTTCCCATAAGAAACCCGACAACGAGCGCCCTGCCGATCTGGCCGTACAGGACAGTGTGGGCGGCATGGCGCGCCGCCTTTTGGATCCCGCCCATCTGCGGGATCTGGCCGGCCGCAGCGTCAAGACCCTGCGGGAGCAGGGCGCTGAACAGCTGTGGCGTGATGTGAAATTCCGCGTCGGGCTGGCCCTGCACCACGATGACTGGCGGCACCGGGCAGACATCCCGCTGCGCCGCGAGCTGAAAGCCCAGCGCGCCGCCGCCCTGCAGGGGCCGCAGATCAGCATCATCGTGCCGCTCTACAACACCCCGGCAAAATTTTTTGATGAGATGCTGAACAGCGTTATCAGGCAGACCTACACCAACTGGGAGCTGGTGCTGCTGGATGCAAGCGATGCCGACAAACGGCTGGAGCGCCGACTGCCCAGGCAGGTGCCGGGCACCATCGTGTATGAGTGCATCGAGAACGGCGGCATCGCGGCCAACACGACCCGCGGCTTCGAGCTGGCACATGGCGATTTTATTGCCCTGCTGGACCATGACGATGTACTGTATCCCAACGCCCTCTTTGAGGTTGTGCAGACCATCCAAAGCACCGGAGCAGATTTTGTCTACAGTGACGAAATCGTTCTCTCGGCTGATTTAAAACAACTGGGCGGGTATCACTTCAAGCCGGATTTTGCACCGGACTATCTGCGCGGGGTCAACTTCATCACCCATCTGGCGGTGTTCAGCCGCCCGCTGCTGGATGCGGCCGGAGCCTATGAGTCGAAGGAGTTTGACGGCGCACAGGACCACGACTTGATCCTGCGGCTGACAGAAAAAGCGCATCGCATCGAGCATATCAAAAAGGTGCTCTATATCTGGCGCGGCCATGCAGGCTCAACGGCAGCCGGCATAGAGGCCAAGCCCTACGCCATCGCGGCGGGGGAGCGCGCCATCGACGCCCAACTGCAGCGCCTCGGCCTGCCGGGGCACGCCATGGCGGTGCCCGATGCGCCCGGGGCGTTCCAAGTCAGGTATGAGCTGACGGGGCACCCGAAAATCAGCGTGCTGATCCCGAACAAAGACCACACCGACGACCTTGACCGCTGCCTGACGAGCCTGTACAAGAACGCGGGTTACGACAATTTCGAGGTCATCGTCATTGAGAACAACTCCACCGACCCGGCGACCTTCTCCTACTATAAAACGCTGCATGACCGGTTCCCGACCTGCTGGGTCGTGACGTTTGAGGGGAAAGGCCCGTTCAATTTCTCGGCTATCAACAACTTCGGCGCGACGTTTGCCGAGGGTGAGCACCTGCTGCTACTGAACAATGATATCGAGATTTTGTCGCCCGACTTTTTGCGCGAACTGCTGAGTTACAGCCAGCGGCCCGATGTGGGCGCGGTGGGTGCCAAGCTCTACTACCCCGACGACACGATCCAGCACGCCGGTGTGCTGATGGGCATCAACGGCAGTGCGGGCCACAGCCACAAGAGCTACCCCCGCACCGCTGTGGGCGATATGTACCGCCTTGTCACAACGCAGGATTACATGGCCGTGACCGGTGCCTGCCTTATGACGAAAACCGCGCTCTACCGTGAATGCGGCGGTCTGGACGAGGAGAAGTTCGCCGTTGCCTACAACGATGTGGATTACTGCCTGAAGCTATGGCAGAAGGGCCTTTTGAATGTTTACACCCCGCGCGCCGAGGCATACCATTATGAAAGCAAGAGCCGGGGCCTTGACACATTAAGTGAGAACGCCCGCCGTTACGAGCGCGAGAAAGCGAATTTCTACGCAAAATATCAGCAGTATATCGACAATTACGACCCCTATTACAATCCCCATTTCAACAATCTGTTTGAAAATTTCGGGTTGAAGTGAGGAGGTGTTTTGCATGGAAAATAAGTTTGATACCCAGTTTTTAATCGAAGGCCACGACCTCGACGAGGACGCCATCCACGACGGCATTTTGAACAGCGCCAAAGGCGATTGCCTGTTGGTCGTTGGCGACGAGGATGTCGTCAAGGTGCATTACCACACCGACACCCCGTGGAAGGTTTTGGAGTACGCCGCCGCCCTCGGCGAATTGAACACCATCATCGTAGAAAACATGGAGCGCCAAGCAAAAGGGTTGCACGGGTAAATTGGCAAGGCGCAAGGTTAACCGCCTGACGGCGTATGATTACGCCCAAAACGGTGCGTATTTCATCACGATTTGCACGCATGGGCGGCAGAAAATTTTGTGGAAAAGCGATGTCCTTACGGCGGTTGAGGATGTAGGGGCGCACAGTGTGCGCCCGCGCCTTGCCCCGGAGTTATCGCCTTACGGGAAAGCCGTTGAAGATGCCATTTTGCAGATTTCCATTCGGCATCCCGCAGTAAAGTTAATAAAATATGCCGTAATGCCAAATCATGTTCATTTATTGTTGTTGATTCAGCGGGAACAGGGCGGGCGCACACTGTGCGCCCCTACAATTTCACTGGTCATCAAACAGATGAAAGAGGCTGTCACGAAAGCGATTGGCTGCCCCATCTGGCAAAAATCCTTCCATGACCATATTGTGCGTACCGAGCATGGATATGCACAGATTTGGCAGTACATCGACACGAACCCCCAACTCTGGCACAAAGATTGCTTTTATGAGGAGCCACCCCATGAGCCTTGAAACAAAACGCATCAAAGAGCTGTTCGGCTATGCGCGGACCCTGACAAAGGAACAGGGTGTCGGCGTCATGGCCGGGCGGGCCGTTGGCTTTTTTAAGCGGCGGTTCTTCGGCAAAAAGGCGCGGTACCTGCCGTCAAAGCAGACGCTGGACGCCCAGCGCGCCGATGCCGCCGCAAATGCCGCAGGCTGGCCGACCATCAGCATCCTGACCCCGCTGTACAACACGCCGCCGCAGTTTCTGCAGCAGTTTCTGGACAGCGTGCAGGCCCAGACGGCGCCCAACTGGCAGCTTGTGCTGGTCGATGCCAGCGATGACGCCCACGCCGATGTCGGCAGGGCTGTGCAGGCGCGCGCCGCGCAGGATTCCCGCATCGTCTATGCCAAAATCAAAAATGCGGGCATCGCCGCCAACACGAACGAGGCGGCCAAGCTCGCCACCGGCGACTATTTAGCCCTGGCCGACCACGATGACATGCTGGCCCCCCACGCAGTGTACTGCATGAGTAAGGCCCTTGCCGAAAGCGGTGCGCCCTTTGCCTACAGCGATGAGGCCCTGTTTGAGAAAACGCCCGAGCATCCGCGTGTCGGCCACTTCAAGCCCGACTACGCCCCCGAATACCTGATGGCGGTCAACTACATCTGCCATCTGGCCGTATTCAAAAAATCTCTGTTTGACGCGGTCGGCGGCGAGCGGCCTGCGTGTGACGGCGCACAGGATCACGATCTATTTCTGCGCCTTGTGGATGAGATGCAGCGCAGCGACCCTGCCGCCAAACCGCTGCACATCCCGCAGGTGCTGTACTATTGGCGCGTGCATGCGGCATCCACCAGCGGCGGCACGGCAGCCAAGCCCTATGTTGAGCAAGCCGCGCAGCGGGCCGTAGCCGACCATCTGACCGCCACCGGGCGGCAGGGCAGGGTGGAGGCCGGGCTTTTCCCCGGCACCTGCCATGTGGTGTGGGATATTCCCGAACCGGAGCCGCTCGTCTCGATCCTGATCCCGAACAAAGATCACACCGATGATCTGGAGAAGTGCCTGCACAGCATCTACGCCAAAACGACCTATGAAAACTTCGAGGTCATCGTCATTGAGAACAACTCGACCGACCCGGCCACGGCAGACTACTACAAGCACCTGCCCGACCGGTACGACCGCGCCCGCGTTGTGACCTACAAGGGCGGGTTCAACTTCAGCCGGATCAACAATTTCGGCCGCAAGTACGCGGCGGGTAAATACCTGCTGCTACTCAATAATGATGTCGAGGTCATCAACGGCGACTGGCTCACCCAGATGGTGGGGGAGTGCAGCCAGCCCGGTGTCGGCATCTGCGGCGCGATGCTCTACTATCCCGATGACACGATCCAGCACGCCGGCATCATCACGGGGCTGGGCGGCTATGCAGGCCACAGCCACAAGTACCACAAGCGCGGCGGCAGCGGGTACATGTTCCGGCTGGCCACCGTGCAGGATCTCTCCGCCGTGACCGCCGCCTGCCTGCTGGTGCGCACTGCCGTCTACGATGCCGCCCATGGTCTGGACGAGGAGTTCACCGTTGCCTACAACGATGTGGACTTCTGCCTGCGGGTGCGGGACGCCGGCTGGCGCATCGTCTGGACCCCCTATGCACAGCTGTATCACTATGAGAGCAAGTCCCGCGGCTCCGATGAAAATGACCCGGCCAAAAAGGCCCGCTTTGACGCCGAGCATGACCGCCTGTATGCGGTCCACGGGCGGGAAAACATCCTGCATGACCCCTACTACAGCCCGTCCCTCTCCCTCGATTACGAGGATTTCCGCGAAAGCGGCGATTTGAGGAATCTGAAATGAGTTGATTGCCTTCCCCCGTGGGGGAAGGTGCCCGAGGCCCCGACCGAGGGCGGATGAGGGGCGGGCTTGCCCTATTGCCCGTCAGTGGGAAATTCCCGGTAAGTTTGCCCCTCATCAGTCAGCGGGCGGGGCCGCTGACAGCTTCCCCCCTCTGGGGAAGCCATACTGACAAAAAACGCACGCCGTAAATTTCACGGCGTGCGTTTTTATTATTCTTTTTTATCCGGCGGGAACTCACCCTGCTTTTCGGCCTCGAGGCGGCTCAGACGGGCCTCCAACTCGGAGATGCGCTGGTTGACAATATCCGGCAGATCCTGCTGGTCGAGGTCGTCCGCCGGGCAGCACTTGACATTGCCCACACGCACGATCTCCGCCGGGACGCCGACCGCCGTTGCGTTGGCGGGCAGGTTTTTCAGCACAACGCTGCCTGCACCCACGCGGACATTATCGCCGATGTAGACCGGGCCCAGCACCTTGGCCCCGGCACCGATCAGCACATTGTTGCCCAGGGTCGGGTGGCGCTTTCCGGTATCCTTGCCGGTGCCGCCCAGCGTCACACCGTGATAGATCGTGCAGTTATCGCCGATCTCTGTCGTCTCACCAAAGACGATGCCCATGCCATGGTCGATGAATAGCTTGCGGCCGATTTTGGCACCGGGGTGGATCTCGATGCCGGTCAGATGCCGCGCCAGCTGGCTGACAAGGCGGGCCAGAAAAAAGCAGTGGTGACGGTACAGAAAATGGGCGATCTTATGCGTCACCAGCACATGAAAGCCCGGATACAAAATGATGACCTCCGCGACATTGCGCGCCGCAGGGTCCTTATCGCGGATGTTTTTTGCGTCTTCCCAAAGCCCCATAATTCTTTTCCTCTTTGCTTTACGATACTTGTTTATTAGTATATCACAATCCCGGGCAGAGTGCAACGCGGGATCGTTGCGAATCCTTCAACTTTTCCCGCAGCACCGTCCTTGCAAAATGCCGCGCTGCTTTGTATACTGATGGTATCATAAAAGAAAAGAGGCTGCATGGTCATGGATCATCAGAACATCCGCTTTCACAATGTCGAGGAGCTGGAACCGGTCGAGGGCGGCTGGCTGCTCCGCCGCGTCGGTGCCGCAGCACGCGCCCGCATCAGCCCCGGTGTGCAGGAAAACTGCTTTGCCACCGGCATTGAGCTGCGCTTCACGATGCCGGACGGCGCAGTCGATCTGCTGCTGAAAACCATCCCTCAGGCCGAGGCCGCCACCGCCCACATCTTCTTCGGCTCATTTCAGGGCGGGTGGGAGTACTCCTCCAAAAACATCGGCGCGGATGTGACCCGCATCCACATCGAATACCCGGCCAAGCTCGCCACGCTGCGCCGCATCACGGCGGAAAAGCAGCTTGCCTTTGCGCCCGAGGTCGTGCGGGTCGTGCTGCCCTATGTGCCGGTGATCTTTGCAGGGGTCGAGGGCCGGACCGCCCTGCCCGCCGCCGACCAGCTGCCGCAGAAAACCTATCTGGCCTACGGCTCGTCCATCACGCACGGCAGCCTCTCGCTGATCCAGCCGGATTGCTATGTGTTCCGCAATGCGCAGGCGCTCGGGGTCGATTATCTCAACCTCGGCTTTGCCGGCAACGCTCTGATGGAGGAGGAGATGGCAAACTACCTCGTATCGCGCAGAGATTGGGACTTTGCCTCGGTGGAAATGGGCATCAACACCACCGAGCGGGTGAAGGAGTTCCCGCTCGAGGTGTTTGAGGAGCGGATCGACCGCTTTACCGCCGTGCTGGCCCGCGATCCGCGGCCGGTGTTTGCGACCTCATTCTTCGGCTATTTGGACGAGGACACTGACCGCACCGACAAGATGCGCCGGATCGTGCGGCGCTACGCCGCCGAGCGGCTCATCTTTACCGATGGCCTGCAGCTGCTGGACGATGAGACCCTTATCTCGGCAGACGGCACCCACCCCGATGCCCGCGGGCAGGAGCAGATCGCCGCACGCTGGAGCCGCATCATGGCGGAAACGCTTGCCAACCGCACGGCGCGGTGAGTTTTTTGGGCGTTTATCATTTTGTACAAAACTCGGCGTAAAAATCCATAAAATCCTTACTTTCGCAATCCGGGCGTTTGCATTGACACTGCCGTCCCTACATGGTACAATTAAGTAAAATCCATGTAAGAATTCGGGGAAGGAGTGTGCCGCAATGATGATGCAGTTTGTTTCTTGCTTCAAAATTCACGGTGCCGTGTTTTTTCCCGTTTTCAAAACCGGTGCTTCTTTTTGACTTTTCCCGTCTGGGAAAAGTTTTTTTTTGCCCAAAAGCGCGCCCGCAAGGGGCGGGCTGCAAATCTGGTAGAGTATATCTCAGGAGGTTCCCACTATGCTGATCCGCAACGCAAGGGACTGTGCAGGCAAGCCGATCGAGGTCTGGCTGCGCGATGGAAAAATCGCCGCTGTCGGTCTGGGCCTGCTTGTCCCGGAGGGGGAGGAGCTGCTCGATGCCAAGGGCCGCACGATCCTGCCCGCCTTCCTCGACACACACTGCCATTGGCGCACCCCCGGCTTTGAGTATAAGGAGGATATCTCCACCGGCTCTGCCGCAGCCGCTGCCGGCGGGTATACCTTTGTGAACCTGATGCCCAACACAAAGCCGGTCTGCTCCAGCGCCGAGATTGCCCACGCCGTTGAGGCGGAGGCCGCCCGCGTAGGGCTGTGCGATGCAAACCAGACCGTCTCGATCACGAAGGACTTTGACGGCAAAACGCTCGACCACCTGATGACGCTGCCCGAGGATGTCAAATTCATCACCGAGGACGGCAACGGCGTCATGAACAACGCCGTCATGGCCCGCGCCTTTGCAATCGCCACCGAGCGCGGCCTGACCATCATGTCCCACGCCGAGGACCGCGAGATCAGCCCGTGGGACTACCGTCTGGCGGAAAACATTGAGACCGTGCGCAACTGCCATCTGGCCGAATACTACGGCACCCGGCTGCACATGTGCCATGTTTCCACCAAGGAGTCCGTGGACGCTATCCGAATGAGCCGCCTGCGCGGTGCGCGTGTCAGCTGCGAGGTGACCCCCCATCACCTCTGGTTTGATGACAGCCGCCTGCAGTACAAGGTCAACCCGCCCATCCGCAAGGCGGAGGATGTGACCGCTCTCATTGAAGCTATCAAGGACGGCACCGTGACCTGCATCGGCACTGACCACGCCCCCCACACCGCCGAGGAAAAGGAGAAGGGCGCCGCCGGCATGGTGGGGCTTGAGACTGCCTTCGGCGTCTGCTACACCAAGCTCTGCCGCGAGCAGCGCCTGCCGCTTGAGTTGCTCAGCTTCCTGATGAGCGCCGGCCCCGCCGCCGTGCTGGGACTGGCCGACCGCAAGGGCATGCTGGAGCCGGGCTATGATGCCGATGTCGTGCTGGCGGATCTTGACCACATGTATGAGGTCAAGGCCGATGAGCTGCACAGCAAGAGCAAGAACTGCCCTTATGATGGTGCGCTGCTCTACGGCAAGATCGTGACAACGATCAAGGGCGGAAAGGTTACGTTTCAGATCGAAGAATAATACCACTTTACGTGTAAAACACCCGTAGGGGCGCATTCCATATGCGCCCGTGCAGTTCTGCCGCAGGCACGACGCCGCGGGCGGATATAGAATCCTCCCCTACGGATTCCACATCATATAAGAAGGCAAACCAAAACGGAGGAATCAGCATGCTTACCAACATGGACAAACTGTACGAGAGCGTTGCCGCGAACGGCCCTGTCTGCGTGGGTCTGGATACCGAGATCAGCTACCTGCCCACGACCGACACCGCCAAGACAGCGGGGGAGAACGTGGTAGAATTCAACCGTGCCCTGATCAACGCCACCAAGGGCGTGGCCGGCTGCTACAAGGTGCAGATCGCTTACTATGAATCCCTCGGTCTGGACGGCATGCGCGCCTACGCCGAGACACTGAAGCTTGCACGCGCCACCGGCCTGCCGGTCATTGCCGACATCAAGCGCGGCGACATTGCCAAGACCGCCGAGATGTACGCCAAGGCACACTTTACCGGCGACTTTGAGGCCGACATCATCACGCTGGCCCCCTATATGGGCCTTGACTCGATCAGCCCCTATCTGCCGTACTGCGCCGAGCAGGGCAAGGGCGTCTTTGTCCTGTGCCGCACCTCCAACCCCGGCGCGAAGGACTTTGAGTACAAAAAGCTCGATGACGGCCGCCATGTTTATGACCTCGTCGGCGACAGCCTGACTGCCCTCGGCAAGGACTACATGGGCGAGCACGGCTACTCCAGCATCGGTCTCGTCATCGGCGGTACCCATACCGAGGAAGCCACCGCCATCCGCGCAGCCTACAAGGACACCTTCTTCCTGATCCCCGGCTACGGCGCACAGGGCGGCAAGGCAGCCGACATTGCCCAGTACCTGACCAAGGGCAACGGCGGCGTGGTCAACTCCAGCCGCGGCATCCTGCTGGCCTACAAGAAGCAGCCCGGCGTTGCCTTTGACGAGGCCGCCTACAACGAATGTGTGCGTATGCGGGAGGATATTCAGGGTGAATGCAACAAGCTGTGATTTGAAGGTCCTGCGGCAGGAGACTGTCGCAGCCGACATCATGCGCCTGACGGTCCAGTGGCAGGATCCCAGCCGTGAGCCCCACGCGGGGCAGTTCTATATGCTGCGCGCCTGGGCAGCCGATGCCACACCGATTCTGTCCCGCCCCATCAGCGTGGATGACTTTGACAACCAGACCGGTGCGCTGACCTTCCTGTATCAGGTCAAGGGCGAGGGCACCCGGAAGCTGGCCGCGCTGGCGGCAGGGGACACCCTGACTGTGACCGGCCCCTGCGGCAACGGCTTTGACACCGCCGCGCTGGCGTCTGCCCACAAGCGCATCGCCGTTGTCGGCGGCGGCATCGGCACGGCACCGCTGCTGCTGCTCTGCAAGGAGCTTTGCCGCGCCGGTGTGCGCCCCGACCTCTATGTCGGCTTCCGCGATGCCTCCTACGGCATGGAGAGCTTTGTGCCTTGGTGCCACAGCATCCATCTGGCTACCGATTCCGGCAGTGAGGGGCATCACGGCCTTGTGACAGACCTGCTGGATGTCACCCACTACGACATTGTGCTGACCTGCGGCCCGATGGTCATGATGCGCGGTGTGGCAAAGCTCTGCGCCGCTGCCGGCGTACCCTGCCTCGCCAGTCTGGAAAAGAAGATGGCCTGCGGTCTGGGTGCCTGCCTCGGCTGCACCTGCCACACCAAGATCGGCCCCGTGACCGTCTGCAAGGACGGCCCGGTCTTTAACGCACAGGAGGTGTTTGACTGATGGCAGACCTGCATGTTGATTTTCTCGGCAAGCGGCTGGCCGGGCCGGTTGTGGCTGCGTCCGGCACCTTCGGCTTCGGCCCTGAGTATGCGGGCATCGAGGATCTGCGGCTGCTCGGCGGCATCTCCGGCAAGGGACTGACCCTGAATGGCCAGCCCGGCAACGAGGGTGAGCGCCTGTATGAGACCCCCTCCGGCCTGATGAACTCCATCGGCCTGCAGAACCCCGGCGTGCAGCATTTCATCGACCATGAGCTGCCCGCCATGCGCCAGTGCGGCACGACCGTCTGGGCCAACCTCGGCGGCCACACCATTGAGGAAAATATCGAGGGCGTGGCTATGCTCTGCGCCGCCGGCGTGGACTTCATTGAGCTGAACATCAGCTGCCCCAATGTCAAGCAGGGCGGCCTTGCGTTCGGCATCCGCGCGCAGGACGCCAGCGAGGTCGTCTCCGCTGTGCGCAAGGTCTGCACGGTGCCGCTCATCGTCAAGCTGAGCCCTCAGGCCGAGAGCATCCCGGAGATGTGCAAGGCGGTCGAGGCCGCCGGTGCGGACGCTATCAGCCTGTGCAACACCTTCCAGGCGTGCGCGATCGATCTGGAAAAGCGCCGCCCGGTATTCAACAACACCTTCGCGGGCCTGTCCGGCCCCGCCGTGCGGCCCATCGCCCTGCGGATGGTCTGGCAGGCCGTGGGTGCCGTCAGCATCCCGGTCGTGGGTCTGGGCGGTATCCTGACCGGCCGTGACGCGCTGGAGTTCATCATGGCCGGTGCGACGGCAGTACAGGTGGGCACTGCGAACTTCCTTGACCCGAAGGCCTGCACCCGCATCACCGCCGAGATCGGTGCGTGGATGGATGCCCACGGCGTCAAAACGCTGGACGAGATCAGAGGGTGCGCACGGTAAATCACCGATTGCCTTCCCCTCAGGGGGAAGGTGCCCGAGGCCCCGCCCGAGGGCGGATGAGGGGAGAGTCCCCGCAGCCGTCCGTTCACGGGCTATAACGGCCCGCCCGCCCCTCATCAGTCGGCGGTCAGGGCCGCCGACAGCTTCCCCCTAAGGGGAAGCCCTTGCCAAGACAATTTATTCATGCACCTTGCAGTTTTATACGAAATATGCTATGATTATACAAATAATATACAGGAGGAACATACTATGGCACGCGAAGCACTTGAAGTTTTGAAGGAATGTGAAGCATTTTTGGAGGGTCACTTCCTGCTGTCCTCCGGCCGTCACTCCGGCGCTTACTGCCAGATGGCCTTTCTGCAGCAGTACCCCGACAAGTGCGCCGAGGTCATGGCTCCGGTTGCCGAGAAGCTGAAGGAGCTGGACATTGATGTTGTGATCGGCCCCGCCATGGGCGGCATCGTCTATGCCTACGAGCTGGGCCGCCAGATGGGCAAGCGCGCCATCTTCACCGAGCGCGTGGACAATGTTATGACCCTCAAGCGCTTCAAGCTCAACCCCGGTGAGCGCTGCATCATTGCCGAGGATGTTGTCACCACCGGCATTTCCAGCCTTGAGACCAAGCGCGTCATCGAGGAGGCCGGCGGTGTCTGCGTAGGCATTGCCTGCGTTGTGGACCGCACCCGCGCCGAGGCTCCGTCCCCGATCCCCATCGTGGCCAGCGCCCTCAAGCTGGACCTGCCCAACTACGTCCCCGAGGAGTGCCCCATCTGCAAGGAGGGCAAGCTGCCTCTGGTGCATCTGGGCAGCCGCAAGATGAAGGAGGCCGCCAAGCAAACCCTGTAAGCGTTGCTTGTGCAAATAATAAAGAATAAATAATAAATAATAAATTTGGCAGACTGCGTCGCTGCGCTCCGCTTAAGAAAACCCCACATTATTTATTATTTCTTATTTCTTATTTATACTAGGAGATAATTATGCAGGCATATCTGATATTGGCAAACGGCCGGGTTTTCCGCGGTGTCAGCGTGGGCTGCCCCGGCACAACCATCGGTGAGGTCGTTTTCGCCACCGGTATGGTCGGCTTTGAGGAAACGCTGACCGACCCCAGCTACTACGGCCAGATCATCACCCAGACCTACCCCCTGATCGGCAACTACGGCATGAACAGCGAGGATGTCGAGAGTGGCAAGATCTGGGCCAAGGGCTATATCGTGCGCGAGGCATGCAAAAAGCCCTCCAACTTCCGCAGTGAGGAAACGCTGGATTCCTTCCTGAAAAAGAACGGCATCATCGGCATCGAGGGCATCGACACCCGCAGCCTGACCCGCACCCTGCGCGAGAGCGGCGTCATGAACGGTGCCATCACGACTGAGTTCGACCCCGATACCGAGCCGGAGAAGAAGGCGGCGCTGCTGCCTGAGATCGCCGCCTACGCTGTCGTCAACGCCGTCAAGACCGTCACCTGCAGCGAGGCCAAGACCTATGAGCCGACCGCAGCCGGTGCCTGCGGCGACACCCCGCTGCATGTTGCCCTGCTTGATCTGGGCTGCAAAAACAACATCGTGCGCTGCCTGCAGAAGCGCGGCTGCCGCGTGACCGTTCTGCCCGGCACCGCCACCGCCGCCCAGCTGGCTGCGCTGAAGCCCGACGGCCTGATGCTCTCCAACGGCCCCGGCGACCCGGCCGAAAATGTCGAGATCATCGCCAACATCCGTGAGATGCTCGACACCGGCATCCCGACCTTCGGCATCTGTCTGGGCCACCAGCTGACCGCTCTGGCTGCCGGTGCCAAGACCTGCAAGCTCAAGTACGGCCACCGCGGCGCCAACCAGCCCGTCAGCCATGTCGGCAAGGGCCGCACCTTCATCACCAGCCAGAACCACGGCTATGCGGTCGAGGCTGATACCCTGCCCGCGGAAGTAGGCAAGATGAGCTACTTCAATGCCAACGACGGCACCTGCGAGGGTGTTGACTACTTCCGCTGGAACTGCTTTACGGTGCAGTTCCACCCCGAGGCCAACGGCGGCCCCAAGGACACCGAATTTCTGTTTGACGAGTTTGTCAGCCACATGCTGGCTGCGAAAGGAGTGATCAACGATGCCTAAGGACCCGCGTATCAAAAAGGTACTGGTCATCGGTTCCGGCCCCATCATCATCGGTCAGGCGGCGGAGTTCGACTACTCCGGTACTCAGGCCTGCCGTGCGCTGAAATCCGAGGGCGTTGAGACGGTGTTGGTCAACTCCAACCCCGCCACCATCATGACCGACCCTGACATTGCCGATCATGTCTACATCGAGCCGCTGACCGCCGAGGTCATTGAGCGCATCATCGAGAAGGAGAAGCCCGACGCCATCCTGCCCAACCTGGGCGGCCAGATGGGCCTGAACCTCTCGATGGAGCTGGCTCGCAGCGGTTTCCTCGACCGCAGCGGCGTCCGCCTGCTGGCCTGCAAGCCTGACACGATCGACCGTGCCGAGGACCGCCAGCTCTTTAAGGACACGATGGAAAAGCTGCACCAGCCCATCATCCCCTCGAAGGTCGTTGAGGATCTGGACGATGCGCTGGATTTTGCCGAGGTCATCGGCTATCCCGTCATCGTGCGCCCCGCCTTCACGATGGGCGGCACCGGCGGCGGCATCTGCGAGGACCGCGAGAAGCTGCACGAAATTGCCACGAACGGTCTGCGCCTGTCTCCCATCCACCAGATCCTCGTTGAAAAGTGCATCTCCGGCTGGAAGGAGATCGAGTATGAGGTCATGCGCGACTCCAAGGGCAACGTTATCACCGTCTGCAACATGGAGAACCTTGACCCTGTCGGCATCCATACCGGTGACTCCATCGTTGTGGCACCCAGCCAGACCCTCTCCGACAAGGAATACCAGATGCTGCGCACCGCCGCGCTGGACATCATCACCGAGCTGGGCATCGAGGGCGGCTGCAACTGCCAGTTTGCGCTGAAGCCTGACAGCTTTGAGTATGCGGTCATCGAGGTCAACCCCCGCGTGTCCCGCTCCTCCGCACTGGCCTCCAAGGCCACCGGCTATCCCATCGCCAAGGTTGCAACCAAGATTGCGCTGGGCTACACCCTCGATGAAATCACCAACGATGTCACCGGCGAGACCTGCGCCTGCTTTGAGCCTGCACTCGACTATGTGGTCGTCAAGTACCCGAAGTGGCCGTTTGACAAGTTCGTCTACGCGGACAAATCCCTCGGCACCCAGATGATGGCCACCGGCGAGGTCATGGCCATCGGCAACAACTTTGAGCATGCCATGATGAAGGCCGTCTCCTCCACCGAGTTGGGTCTGGACACAATGACGCTGCCCGACTTTGAGAAGCTGACAACCGAGGAAGTCATTGAACACCTGCATGTGCAGGATTCCGAGCGCGCCTTCTGCGTCTACGAGGCCCTCAAGCGCGGCGTGCCGCATGAGACAATCTACTACATCACCAAGATCGACTGGTGGTTCCTTGACAAGCTGCAGCATCTGGCCGACATCGAGATGGGGCTGAAGAACGGTGAGCTGACGACCGAGAAGTACCTGAACGCCAAGCGCTTCGGCTTCCTTGACAAGGCCATCCGCCGTCTGGCGGGCGTGGACACCCTGCCCGAGGCCCCGAAGGCCGCCTTTAAGATGGTCGATACCTGCGCCGCAGAATTTGCCGCCAAGACGCCGTATTTCTACTCCACCTACGATGAGGACAACGAGGCCGCGCAGTTCATTGCCGAGCGCAGCGACCCCAACAAAAAGAAGGTCCTCGTCTTTGGCTCCGGCCCCATCCGCATCGGTCAGGGCATTGAGTTCGACTACTGCTCCGTCCACGCTGTCTGGACGCTCAAGCAGCACGGCTGCGAGGCCGTCCTTGTCAACAACAACCCCGAGACGGTCTCCACCGACTTCGACACCGGCGACCGCCTGTATTTCGACCCGCTGAACCCCGAGAGTGTTGACCACATCATCGAGACCGAGAAGCCGGACGGCTGCCTTGTCCAGTTCGGCGGCCAGACTGCCATCAAGCTGGCCAAGCACATGGACGAGATCGGCCTGCCCATTCTGGGCACCCCTGCCGATGCCATCGACGAGGCCGAGGACCGCGAGCGCTTTGACGAGCTGCTCGAGCGCTGCGGCATCCCCCGCCCGGAGGGCCGCACTGTCTTTACGCTGGACGAGGCCCTGCAGGCTGCGCAGGAGGTTGGCTACCCGGTCCTGATGCGTCCGTCCTATGTTCTGGGCGGCCAGAACATGATCGTGGCCTACAACTCCAGCGATGTCATCGAGTACATGGGCGTCATCACGAAGCATGTTGACATGAGCCACCCCGTGCTGATGGACAAGTACATCCTCGGCACCGAGTGCGAGGTCGATGCCATCTGCGATGGTACCGATTATCTGGTGCCCGGCATCATGCAGCAGGTCGAGCGCACCGGCGTTCACTCCGGCGACTCCATCTGTGTCTACCCGCCCACGACCTTCAGCCAGAAGGTCATTGACACGCTGGTCGATTACACCGGCCGCTTTGCCCGCGAGCTGAAGGTCGTGGGTCTGGTCAATGTGCAGTATGCCGTGCAGAACGACCGCGTCTATGTCATCGAGGTCAACCCCCGTTCCTCCCGTACCGTGCCCTATATCTCCAAGGTCACCGGTGTGCCGATGGTCGATCTGGCCGTGCGCTGCACGCTGGGCGAAAAGCTCAAGGATATGGGCTACGGCACCGGCCTGTGGCGCGATGGCAAGAGCCCCTACTACGCCGTCAAGGTGCCCGTCTACAGCTTCCTGAAGCTGCACGGCGTTGACACGATGCTCGGCCCTGAGATGAAGTCCACCGGCGAGGTTCTGGGCATTGCCCCGACCTTCCATGAGGCCATGATGAAGGGCCTGGTCGCAGCCGGCTACCAGTTCAAGACCCCCGGCCCCGGCTCCTGCGTGATCATCTCGGTCAAGGACGGCGACAAGGCGGAGGCCGCCGAGCTGGCCTGGAAGCTGCATGACTACGGCTACAAGATCTACGGCACCCCCGGCACGGCCAAGTACTTGAACAGTGAGATGGTGCCCTGCAGCGTTGTCCGCCAGATGAGCGGCGCACGCCCGAATGTCATTGACCTGCTGGAAAGCGGATTGGTGGATTACATCATCTCCACCAGCCCCCACGGCCGTGACCCGCACCGCGACTCGGTCAAGTTCCGCCGCAAGGCTACGGAGCTGTCCATTCCGACCATCACGGCCATGGACACCGCCCGCGTCCTCGTCGACGCCCTGCGCGGCGACCATGACATCAGCCAGATGGAGCTGGTGGATATTGCCCACCTGCACCGCGAGGCTGCAAACGGTAAATAACTGCTGACGAAAACGCCTGTACCTGTAAAAGGGTGCAGGCGTTTTTTGGCTAAAGACGGCGCCGGCAATAGCCCGTGACATCCCCGATGCGCGCTGCCTGCCTTTTGGATATTTTTACATGGTGCGTGCATTTTTTGCCAAATGCCACTTTTTGATAGTCCGCACTGCGAAATTTTAGAGTTTTTGACGAAAAACACTTTTTTCGTCAAAAACTCTTGATTCTGCGCACAATTTTCTCTATAATAAACATCGTAATAACAACGGGCATTGTGTGCCTATAAGGATAGGAGTTAGAAATATCATGACGAGATCTCAGTTGATTACCAAGGTAGCCAACGACACCAACATGACCAGCGCCGAGGTGGAGAAGGTTATGGACGGCATCTTCGGGACCATTGGCGATGTGCTCAAGAGCGGCGACAAGGTCACGATCGCAGGCTTCGGCCGTTTTGAAATGCGTGAGCGCCAGACCAAGAACTTCACCAACCCCAAGACCAAGGTCACCAGCAAGCTGGAGCCCACCGCGATTCCCGGCTTCAAGGCCAGCGGCCGCCTGAAGGAGAAGGTCTCCGGCTGATCTCGTCAGGATTCATACAGCTTTTGCGGACCCGCATAACGGCGGGTCCGTTTTATTATAGGCATCAAAAAAACGGAGCATCGCTTTTTGCGATGCTCCGTTCTCTCTTTTTACAGATGGATATGCCGCGGCACGCCGTTGATATAGATGGGCGTCAACTCTGCCTGAATGAGCGGACGGGCATAGCGCTCAAAGTTCTCATTGACATGCATGCCGTCCTCGGTGATCCAGTCCAGCGGGACCTTCTTCTCAAAGTTGGCGACCTTCGTCACATCGACCATCTCGGTCTCTGCGCGGTAGGGCTGGTCACTCTTGCGCTTGATGGCGGCCATCTTTGCGGTCTCACCGCGCACGGCGGCCTCGACCGCAGCACCGCCGACCTGATAGGCCTCGGTGATGTCGGTGCGGCTTGCCAGATGGCTGGCGCAGCGCTGCAGGGTAGAGAACTCGATTGCGCGGGTCTTGCAGCCCAGACGCACCCGGATCAGATCCGCCAGATAACGGCTGGTGCCGCTCAGGATTGCCTTATGGCCGAAGGCATCAAGCTGCCCGGCTGTGGAGACAAGATCGCAGAGGAAGACGCCGTCCTTGTTCTTGACGCCCTCGCTGACGGCGATGATCACATTGTGGCGTTCCTTCTCCAGCTCTGCAACCCGCTTGAGGAAGGCCTCCTCATCAAAGGGGCGCTCCGGCAGCAGGATCAGGTCGGGGCCGTTGCAATCGGGACCGGCGGCCAGACTGGCCGCTGCGGCCAGCCAGCCGGTGTGGCGGCCCATGATCTCGGCCACCGTCACGCTGCGCAGATCGTACACGCTGGAATCGCAGATGACCTCCTTGAGGATCGTGGCAATATACTTGGCCGCGCTGCCGTAGCCGGGGGTGTGGTCGGTCAGCATCAGGTCGTTGTCGATGGTCTTGGGCACGCCAATGAAGCGGATCTCGCTGTTGACGGTCTTGCCGTAGGCGCTCAGCTTGGAGATGGTGTCCATCGAGTCGTTGCCGCCGATATAGAACACCGCGCCGATGTCATACTTGGCAAACAGCTCAAACAGCCGCAGGAACGGTGCCTCGTCCACGGTGGGGTCCGGCAGCTTGTGGCGGCAGCTGCCCAAAAAGCTGGACGGCGTGCGCTTGAGCAGCTCAATATCCATCTTGTCGCTCAGCACGCCATCCAGATCCACCAGCTTTTCCTCCAGCAGACCCTCGATGCCGTACTGCATACCGTAGACATGGGGTGCGCCGCAGGCCTTGGCTGTCTCATAGACACCCGCCAGACTGGAGTTGATGACGGCGGTCGGGCCTCCCGACTGGCCTACCAGAACATTCTTCATAACTGTACCTCGCGTTATATTTTATTTGAATATTACAGAGCGTATTTTTCTATTGCCTTTGCCACGCCGTCATGGTTGTTATCATCGGTCGTTGCATCGGCAATTTCCTTAATGTCATCGGTCGCATTGCCCATGGCCACCCCCAGCCCGGCCGCCTCGATCATGGCGCGGTCGTTGCCGGAGTCACCCACGGCCATCGTCTGCTCCCGGCGCAGACCCAGATGCGCCGCCAGCGCCAGCAGGCCGCTGCCCTTCGTCACACCGGGGGCGTTGATCTCCATGTTGCCGGGCAGGCTGGAGGTCAGCTCCATGCCGGGGCAGGCCTGCTGTACCGCACGCCAGGCAGCATCGCGCTCGGCCTCATTGTGGTAGAGCATGCTGTACTTTTCGATCTCGTGCGCGTGGGTGCGCAGCGTCGCGTGCATGTCGTCTACCTCAATGCGGGTCGTGCGGAAGTAGCTTTTCAGGTTTTCGGGCACCACGTCCATGTGGTTCTCGGCGTTTTCGCGGGTCGTGTAGCTTTTGCCGCCGATGAAAATGCTCATCATGCCGCCATCCCGGGCAAGGATGTCATAGATCTTCAGCGCATCGGCAGTGGCGAACGGCTGCTTCACAAGCTGCTGCCCGGTCTGCAGATCCACCACACTGGCGCCGTTGGAGGTCAGCGCATACCGTACACCGGGGATCGAGGTGAATGCTGCCGGGATGCCGCTGGCCGTGCGCCCCGTGGCGGGTAGCACCGCCACACCGCGCGCCACGGCGTTGCGGATCGCCGCCAGTGTGCGGGGGGTGATCTCCTTTTTATCGTTAAAAACCGTACCGTCCAGGTCCAATGCCACAAGGCGGATATCCTGCATTTTCTTCACTCCTTATACCGGCTTATTGTACCGCAAAATCGCCATGATTGCAAGCCGCACGACATTGTGTTAGAATAAACTTGGTAATTCTTTGGGAAAGAGGGCGTAAATTTGCCTGTGCTTCACACAAAAACGGGGCGGATGTGGCTGCCGGACGCACTGCGGGGGCTGGCGCTGCTGAATATGCTGGCCTACCACGCGATGTACGACTGGGTGTATGTCTTCGCCCACGCGAGCAGCTGGTACGATATCTGGTCGCCGGGCTGCCATCTTTGGCAGCAGTACATCTGCTGGAGCTTTATTCTGCTTTCCGGGTTCAGCCTGCCGCTGGCCCGCCGCCCCGTCCGCAATGGGCTGCTTGTGGCAGCGTGTGCGGCATTGCTGACGGCAGCAACCGTCCTGTTTCTGCCGTCGGAGAGTATCTGGTTCGGTGTGCTGCATTTGAATGCGGCTGCCGTGCTGCTGACCTGCCTTGTTCGCCCGCTGCTGCAGCGCATCCCTGCCAAAGCGGGCCTGGCGGCGTCTGCGGCGCTGTTTGCGCTCACGAATCAGCTGCCGCAGGGATTTATCGGGTTTGAGGGTCTGCGGCTCTGTGCCCTGCCTGCGGGGCTGTACAGGGCCAACCTGTTCTGGCTGGGCCTGCCTGACCTGACGCGGTTCTCCTCCGCCGATTACTTTCCGCTGCTGCCGTGGGTGTTTCTGTTCTGGTGCGGGGTGTTTCTGGCGCGGCTCTGGCATCCGGGCAGGGGAGAGCCCCCTGCCGCCCTGCAGCCGCTGTGCGCCATCGGGCGCAACACGCTGCCGGTGTACATGCTGCACCAACCGGTGCTGTACGGCCTGCTCTGGGTCGGCCACGCTGTGGCGGGCCGGATGTGACCCTGCAGCCCTGCAAACCGGGATTCACGGTTTATTTACAATAAAATTTTCATTTTAGCGAAAATTGTTGTTGACAGCAGGGGTGTTAATATAGTATAATCTTGTTTACTGGTTAATAGTATTTGACCGGCAAACTCCTGTCTCAGGTCAAGGGAGGGAAGAAGATGTCGGAGATCCGTGTCAAAGAGGGCGAGTCCCTCGAGAGCGCTCTGCGCCGTTTTAAGCGCAGCACTGCTCGCAGCGGCGTGTTAGCTGAGGTCCGCAAGCGCGAGGCTTATGAGAAGCCTTCCGTGAAGCGCAAGAAGAAGTCCGAGGCTGCCCGCAAGCGCAAGTTTAAGTAAGGTATCTTACAACGAACGACTGTGCAGGTTCGCGTTACGCGCGGGCCTGCACTTTTATTTTATCGGCGGCAGCGATACGGCGGGGTGATGGCACCCCGCCCTGCATCCTGCGGATTGTGCATCGTAGGGCGGCATGCCCTCATGCCGCCGCAACCAACCGCTATCTTAAAAAGGTCACATCTATGATTTTAACCCCCGAATATATCTTTAAGAAAATCGAGTGTATCCACCCTGATTTCCTCGCCGCGCACGGCATCCGGGCGCTGGTGCTGGATGTGGACAACACCCTGACCGGGGACAACAGTCAGGTGCTGGAGCCCTCCGTGCAGGCTTGGCTGGACGAGATGCGCGCAGCAGGCATCAGCCTGACCATCGTCTCCAACAACACCGCCAAGCGGGTGCGCCCCTTTGCCGAGCGCGTGGGCCTTGCCTGGGTACCGCTGGCCTGCAAGCCGTTCACCATCGGCCTGCGGGTGGCGCGCCGCCGCTTGGGCTGCAAAAAAAGTGAGATGGCCATGGTTGGGGATCAGATTTTTGCCGACCGGATGGCCGCCGGGCTGTACGGCTGCCCCTGCCTCTACCTGATGCCCCGCACCAGCCACGACAAAAACAAATTTGTGCTGCTAAAACGCAAGTTTGAACCGTACTGGATCGACAAATACTATCAGAAGGGCGGTACGCTGTATGAATGACACCCCACGCTTCGGCACAGCCGGACTGGCCGACAGCTACACGGTCAAAAAGTTCGACCCCGCCGCCATCGCCGCCTATACGGCAGGCTTCGGCCTGACGGCGTTTGAGTACCAGTGCGGGCGCGGCGTGCGGCTGGCGCACGACAAGGCCGCCGCGCTGGGCGCCGCCTGTGCAGAGCGAAACATCACCCTCTCGGTCCATGCGCCCTACTATATCAGCATGTCGAGCCTAGAGGAGGACAAGCGGCTGCACAGCATCGACTATCTGCTGCAGAGCTGCGCCCTCGTCAAGGCGCTGGGCGGGCGGCGTGTCATCTTCCATTCCGGCTCCTGCGGCAAGCAGAGCCGGGAGGCCGCACTGGAAAAGGCTCTGGACACGATGGAGCGCGCCGTTAAGGCCTGCGACGAGGCAGGCTACGGCGACTGTATCCTCTGCCCGGAGACGATGGGCAAGGTCAACCAGCTGGGCACACTGGACGAGGTACTGGCGCTGTGCGCGGTGGACAGCCGCATCACCCCCTGCATCGACTTCGGGCACCTGTACGCCCGCAGCTGCGGCGCACAGTTTGCCGAGGCCACAGCCGCCGCGGATTACGCCGCCCTGCTCGACACACTGGCCGAGCGGCTGGGCGATGACCGCGCTGTACACTTTCACGCGCATTTTTCCCGCATTGCTTACACCAAGGGCGGAGAAAAATGCCACCTGACCTTTGCGGATACCGCGTTCGGCCCGCCCCATCTTCCGCTTTTGCAGCTGCTGAAGGCGCGCGGTCTGGCCCCCACGATCATCTGTGAGTCGGCCGGCACACAGGCCGAGGACGCCGCCGCGCTGGCCCAAGGCTATGCGGCGCTGTAAATTCGGCAAAAAATATCAAATTTCACGCAAAAATATCTGTACAGGACTTGCAAAATTGCTTTCCATACTGTAAAATATAAACAGGTATGTATAATTTATTTATGGAGGAGTTTCTATATGATTTCTGCAGGCGAATTCCGTAACGGCGTCACCTTCGAGCAGGACGGCCAGGTCCTTCAGGTCGTTGAGTTCCAGCACGTCAAGCCCGGCAAGGGCGCTGCCTTTGTCCGCACCAAGACCAAGAACGTCATCACCGGCTCTGTGGTCGAGACCAGCTACAACCCGACCGCTAAGTTCCCTCAGGCTTTCATCGAGCGCAAGGAGGTCACCTACTCCTACGAGGACGGCGATCTGTACCACTTCATGGATGTTGAGACCTATGACGACATCCCCGTTGGTGCCAACGATGTGCCCGACAACTTCAAGTTCTGCAAGGAGAACGATACCTGCAAGCTGCTGAGCTACAAGGGCAAGGTTTTCAGCGTTGAGATCCCCAACTTTGTTGAGCTGGAAGTCACCGCCACCGAGCCGGGTGTCAAGGGCAACACTGCCACCAACACCCTGAAGCCCGCCACCGTTGAGACCGGTGCCGAGATCCGCGTCCCCCTGTTCATCAACGAGGGCGACAAGATCCGCATCGATACCCGCACCGGCGAGTATATGGAGCGCGTGAACTGATTTAGGTTTTCTTTGCCGGGCATGGCCGTACCGCCGCGCCCGGCATTTTTGATAATAGGGAGGATTTTGATTATGGCTATGGATCTGAATGCAAAGGCCGCCTACATCCGCGGCCTGATGACCGGTATGGAATTTGACGCAGACTCCAAAAACGGCAAGGTCATTGCCGCCATGATGGATCTGCTGGAGGAGATGGCCGCCACCGTCACCGAGCATGACGATGCCCTTGATCAGGTGTATGACGAACTGGAAACGCTCGATCAGGATCTGGACGATGTCGTCAGCGACATCTACGGCGATGACGAAGAGGATGATGACGAGGACGAGGAAGAGGAAGATCACGGCGCTCTGTACGAGGTGACCTGCCCCAACTGCGGCGAGATCTCCACCCTGGACGAGGAGACCCTGATGGATCCCGAGGGCGATCTGGTCTGCCCCCACTGCGGTGCCACCTTTGACATTGAGCTGGAGGGCACCGAGGAGGACTCCGCCGAGGAGACCGACAAGCAGGACCGTTAAGTAAAAGGGTATATCCCACAAACAACAAAATCCCCGCAGCCGTCTTGGCTGCGGGGATTTTATTATTTGTGGGGCAGGGGCTTACTTCTTCTGCAGTGCGCCCTGCAGCATAATGTCACCGAAGGACAGTGCATTGTACAGGCCGACCTTGTTGGCCTGACGGGCAATGCGCTCAGGCAGGGGCTTCGACTCATCGGTGGAGAGCAGCACAATATGAACCTTATCGGCCACATCCACACCGTTCTCCTTCTTGGTGGACAGCACCTGCAGATAGACTACGAACGGATCTTTCATCGAGCCATAGTAAATATCGTTGCCGCAGCGCACCAGCGGGCGGCCCTTATAGGTCAGCTTCGGGGTATAAGCCATATCTGAAACCTTCTTTCTGTTTAGTCAATACTATATTATAGCATAGATTTTTAGGGAATACAAATTTTATTTGCAAAAGCTTCCCCCAGAGGGGGGAAGCCTTTTTTCATCACAGATCCAGCTTGTCCCGCTCGACCTTTTCCTCGTTCAGCGCCACCTGCTCTGTCAGGATGCGGACCTTGCTGTCCAGCTGGCTCAGCCGGATCGACATAAAAAACTGCTTGGCCAGCAAAAGAAAGATGATGACAACATAAACAAAGTTGATGGGGCTCATGAAGCCCAGCAGGTTTGCAGCCCAATAGGCGATGCCGGGGAAGATAGCCAGAATCAGCAGGGCCGCGCTGAACAGCAGCCAGAAAATCGTATCCTCGATCTGTACCTTTGCCAGCCGGACACGCCGCAGGATATACCCCGCCGTGATAAGGCTGCCCAGAATCAGGCAGATGCGAATGAGCGTTTGATCGAACATTTCACAGGCTCCTTTCGGGGTAGGGGGTCTCGGTGTCGCGCTTGCGGAACCACTGGATCAGCAGGATGGAGATAGCCATTTTGACCATATACTGCACGCTGCGCCAGAAGGTCAGGTAGCTTTGGCCGGCCATCCGCTCGCCCATCTCGACCTGCACCTCTTTTACAGTCGCGCCGTTCTTGATCAGGTAGCTGATGGTGTCCGGCTCGGGGCCGTAGTTGAGGTTCTGGGCAAACTCCTCGACCATGGCGCGGTTGAACATCCGCATGCCGCTGGTGGGGTCGCAGATGGCGCGGCCCGTTGTCAGGCGGATGGACCAGCTGATGATATAGCTGCCCAGCATCCGCAGCGTCTTGGGCTTTTTCACGGTCAGAAAGCGGCTGCCGATGACAATATCGCTGCCCTGCTCAAGCTCATGGAGCATTGCCTCGATATACTGCGGCTTGTGCTGGCCGTCAGCATCCAGCTGCATGGCGCAGTCGTAGCCGTTCTCCGCCGCAAAGCGCAGGCCGGTCTGGAACGCCCCCGCCAGCCCCAGATTGACCGGCAGGTCGATCAGGCGGTAGCCGCGGGCGCGGCAGATGGCTGCCGTCTTGTCGCGGCTGCCGTCATTGACGACCACATAGTCGTACTGGGGATAGTCGGTCGTCAGTTCCTCAACGACCTGCACGATATTGGCTTCCTCGTTATGGGCGGGGATCACAATGAGTAATTTTGACATCTTAGCTCCTTTTGGCAGACTTTACGACTTCCATCATTGTAGCAAAGACAGCCTGCCATGTAAAGTGGCTGCAAAGGTTTTGGTAGGTGTTCTCGGCACGGGCCTGCGCGGCGGCCGGGTCTGCCAGCAGGGCGGCAAGCCCGGCGCGGATCGCATCAGTGCCGGCATCGGGCAGGAAGATCGCGTAGTCCTCCCCGGGCAGCAGCTCTCCGGTACCTGCCGTGCGGGTCGTCACGATGGGACAGCGGCAGGCCGCCGCCTCCAGCAGCGTGGTAGGGAAGCCCTCGGCATACTCGGTGGGCAGGCAGTAGGCATCCGCCTGTGCCAGCAGTTGAATAATTGCATCGTGCGGCAGCGCGCCCAGCGCATGGACCCGGCCGCCCAGTTCGGCCAACGCAGCCTCCTCGGGGCCGGTACCCGCCACAGCCAGTGTGCACCCCGGCAGGGCCTGCACAGCCTCGGCAAGGCGCAGCGCGCCTTTTTCGGGGATGAGCCGCCCGATAAACGCAACGAGCTTTCCGTCCGCAGACAGATGCAGCTTTTCGCGCCAGTTTATGGCACCCTCCGCATGGGCCAGCCTGTCCAGCTCAACGGGGTCCACAGCGTTCGGCAGGCGGCCCGCTGCCCGGATGCCGAAGGTCTGCAGCCAACGACAGACATCCCCGGACACGCCGTAGAAGGGGAACCCGCAGCGGCGGATGCTGCCGCAGGCAAGATGCTCATACATCCGGCCCAGCGCCCCGGTCAGCCCGCCGTGCATCATATAGCCGGTGGAGTGGTCGATGACCAGCGCCGGGATGCCGCGCCGCTTGCACTGGTGCGCAGCCCAGATGCTCTGGGGGTACATGCGGGTCTGAATGACCGCAAAGTCGATGTCCTGCGCCCACAGCGCATCGGCGGGGGCAAAGGGCTTCAGCACTGGGAAGCGCCCGCCCATGACCGGCCAGGACGGTAGACGGAAGATCTCGATGCCGTCGGCATCGGTCTGCCGTGCGGGCAGGCCCGGCAGTGCCGCCGTAACCACAAGCGCCCTGTGACCGGCGGCAACGCACCGCCGCGCCAGATTCCATGTGTACCGCTCGACCCCGCCGGGGGTGGGGAGGTATTGGGTTGAGAAGAAGCAAATAACCATTACAGTTGGCCTTTTCAAAATGATAGATAATAGATAATAAATAATATGGGGTTTTTGCCGTGCCGCAAGGCGCGGCTTTTTTTATTTGCAGGGCTTCACCTTGCAATAATCGCCAGCATACTATTCACCACCACGCCCGCCTGTACAAGCGCAATCGCAATCGTCAGCTTGTCCTGCGCGGCGCCCTCGTCGGGCACCGTGGCCAAGCGGCGGGGCAGGCAGGCCAACAGCAACAGCGGCAGGATCGGCAAAAAGTACCGTCCCTGCAAGCCGTACAGCGTTTCATAGCGGATCGGTGTCCAGAGCAGACAGCCCGCTACCGTCAGCAGGCAGCAGAGCGCCGCCGCCGCGCAGCACCAGCCCCGGGCCCTGCCCGTGAGCAGCTGCTTTGCGCCCTGCACCGGCAAGGCTGCGTAGGCCAGCAGCAGATACAGCACAGCGACCCAGCCCCAGGCCAGCTCCACCGTGTAATAGCTCAGGCTGCCGCCGACCAGCGTGCGGATATAGTGATCCCCATTTTTGACGACACTGCGCACAAACAGCAGCGCCGTGGCTGCCGGGTGCCGCAGGATATATCCCGGCGTATAGGTCTCCTTGTCGCCCGCATCCACCGTGCTTTGGGTAGCGCGGGTGGCGCGGGCCGCCTCGACCTGCTCCGCAAGCGCCGTGCGGTCAAGCGGGATGCGGTCATCCATCGCGCCGACCTCAACGCCCAGCCCGGCAAACTGCTCCTGACAGCTGGGCAGGCTGAACAGCTGCTTGTACGCCTGCACCGCGCCGCCCTCAGCAAAATAGGGCAGGTAGGCATCTGCATTACCCACCGTCACATCGGTGCCGAGCAGCACGAGCGATGCCTCGGTATAGAACGCCTGCGCGTCCGTGTAGGTGTTGGCCTTATCCGCTGCAAAAAGGAAGCTCTGTCCCAGCACGGCGGGGGTCACATCCTTCTCGCGCAGAGCCTGCACCCAGAAGTCCACCTCGCTCTTGGCGGGCACGGCGTTATCCTCCACATAATAGTATAGCCGTTTTACATAGTTTTCCAGCGAGTTCTCGTTGATCTGCGCCTCATACTCCCAGTCGGCCGGTGTCGGCGTACCCTTGGCGGCGCGGTCACTGCCGGCCGGCTCGGCCGCTGCGGCTGCAGGCTCCTGCACCGTACCGGTGCGCAGCGTGTCGGTCAGCAGGCCGCTGTTCAGCACCAGCGCCAGCAGCAGGCAGACAGCCAGATAGCCGCACTTTTTCGCCTTGGCATGGCGGCCCAGCCGCGCGGCAGGCACCAGCAGCAGCAGCGCTGCCAGCGGCAGATAGACAAGCTTGCCCGGGGCCAGCACCACACCGCAGAGCAGCAGCGCCGCCAGCCGGGCAGGGGAGAGCGCCTTGCCCCGGTCGGGGCCGAAGGCTGCATCGAGCAACAGCGCCGTAAAGGCAAAGCTGCACCCCAGCAGCGGGGCATCCCGGCTGAAGCTGGCCGCCAGATGCAGCGTCATCGGCAGCAGCGCTGCCGCTGTAAACACCCGCTTGCCGAAGGGCGCCGCCCTGACAGCCAGCGCCGCCAGCGCCGCAAACAGCAGCAGGTTTGCCAGCCGGCCCAGCAGCAGCGCGGGGGCGAACCCCAGATGCAGCAGGTAGGCGAGAAAGACCGCCGCCGCGCTGGCCAGATAGAGCAGCGGGTTCTGGTCGGTCTGCAGCTCGTTGTACTCCTGATGGCTGTCAAACGGCTCCTCGGTCGTGGTCAAAAGCTGCGAGGTGAACGCCTCCCATGTAAACACGGTCGTGTTTTCGTTTTGCAGGTCGGCGTCCTCGTCCCCCACACGGCGGAAGGTCGTTGTCGTGGGGACCCGGCCCATCCGCCATTCCTCGCGGGACAGATCATTGGCCCAGCGGCTGGCAAGGGTGAAGCTCTGGTTGATATGGTATTTCTCATCCGGTGCGGCGTAGGGCGGCAGCACAAAGCTGTACAGCAGCCCAAAGCCCAGCACCAGCACAAACACAAGGCGGTGCAGCGCCAGTTTTTTGCCAAGCACTGTCCAGACAGCGAACGCCGCCAGCACGGCAGCAAGGCCCGCCACAAGCAGGAAAAACCGCGTCAGATAGCCGCCGATGCGCTGGTAGGTGATCTGCATCGCCATCGTGCCGTCCACAGCGCGGCCGCTGACCGACATCTGCTCCTTCCAGAGTGCCACGCCATCGCTGTGGCCCACGGCAAGGATCGCATCGGTCGTGTAATGGGGCGTGACGGTCAGCCGGTAGCGGCGGCCCTCCCGGCCGGTCACCGCCGGGTCCAGCCCCAGAGTCGTATACTGGTCAGGCACAATATAGTCCATCGTACCGACCGAGCGGGACAGCTCTGCGCCGGTATCGGCGTCATAGAGCACCACCTCCAGCGCACCGCTGGGCTGCTCCCCGGGCAGGTAAAACTCCAGCCCGATTGTCAGCAGATCCTTGTCGTAGGTGAACACCTGCTCAGCGGTCTCGCCGTCATGGATCAGCTCTGCGCGCAGAAAATCTGTAATGATCTCGCTGCGACCCTTCGTCACCTGCGGGCGCACCTCGGCCAGCCAGAGCAGCACCACCGCTGCCAGCAGCACAATGAGCGTTGCCAGCGCGGCCAGCAAGGGGGTATATTTTTTTTGTTTTGGATTTTTCATGCAATCTCCCGCAAATGTGAAATCACAACGCCGCGCCGAACGCCTTTTCCACTGCAGCCTTCCAGCGTCCATCGCTGCGCAGGATCTTCTCGACCGCGCCGCGCACGGCACCTTCGCCGCCGCGCTGGGGGCAGATATAATCTGCGCGGGCCTTTACCTCCTCGGCAGCGTCCGCCGGGCAGGCTACAAAGCCGCACAGCGCCATAGCCGCCAGATCGTTAAGGTCATCGCCGCAGTAGGCGGTCTGCTCTCGGGTATAGCCGTTTTCCGCCATAAACGCCTGCAGAAATGCAGCTTTCTGCCCGACATTCTGGTATACATCGGTAATTTTCAAATCGGCGGCGCGGCGGCGGACGGCCTCGCTCTGCCGCCCGGTGCAGATCATCACGCGGATGCCCGCCGTGCGGGCCAGTACCAGCCCGGCCCCGTCCTTGATGGCAAACTTTTTCATCTCATTGCCGGTGGCATCGTAATAAACGCCGCCATCGGTCATCGTGCCGTCCACATCCAGCACCAGCAAGCGTATCATAGTCAGGCCCTCTCATACTCACTGGGGGTGATGAACCGCACCGGCAGCCCCGCCGCACGGATGGCACCGGCCATCTGGGCGTTGTAGGCCGCGCCGCGGCCTGTGTGGGTGTGCAGGCCTGCATCGGCATAGGCCGCCGTGCCTGTGCGGTAGCCATCGGCACCGGCCAGCAGCACACCCGCCGCGCCGCACTGGCGCAGCAGCCGCAGCAGCATCAGCACACTGTTGCCGCCCTGCGCATCGGTGGCGGAAAGCCGGTCATAATTCACAACAGCGGCATCCTTATCAGCGCGCAGGTTGCTGGTCAGGATCAGCGGGCAGGGGTAGGCTGCGGCCTCATCAAAGCGTTTTGCGTTGGTGAAGAAGGCGTAGTCCGGCCGCATAAAGTCCGGCACAAAGTTGGCAGATACCGTCACATCGGCAGCTGCAGCCGCCACGGCGGCGCGGCCTGCCTCTGCGGCAAGGCTGGCACCGGGGGCCAGCACCAGCACCGTCTTGCCTGCAAAGGCAGCCCGCAGGGCAGCCAGCGCAGCGGTATCATCGGTGCGGCGGTTCTTGTACTCGGTGTACAGGGCATCGGCGTAGGCCGCATCGAACACCGTTTTTTTGTCGGGGGCAATGTCCGCCAGAATATGGTTGATGTCCCGGTTGGTCAGATCGCCCTTGCCAAGGTAATGCTCCGCATAGTTGCGGTGCAGATTGAACTTGGCCGACAGGAAATACGCCGGTGTATAGCCCCATGCGCACTCCCCCTTGATGGGCGCAATGTGATCCTGAATGGCGTCCATCAGATCGTCAATGTTGTAGTGGCTGCCGAAATACTCGTTCATATAATCGGCGATCAGCTCGATCGGCAGGTTGCCGGGGATACGGCCCATGCCCATCAGGCTGCCGTCCACAGCCAGATCGCGGCGCAGGTGCTTATCCAAAAACTCCTGCGCCAGACAGAAGCTCAGGGCCATGTTCTCATGCAGGTGCAGCGCCAGGCGGATGTCCGGCGCAAGGTTGTGATCGGCCATGCTGACGATGCGCTCCAGATCGCGGCGGCGCATGCTGCCGAAGGTATCCACGATGGAGAACTGCCACGGGTGGATGGCGTTGACCTGCTCAAAGATCCAGAGCAGGTCCTTGTCGCTGTAGCCCATGATGTTGATGGGGTTGATGGAGACCTTGTAGCCCAGTTCTTTAATGCGGCGGGCAAAGTCCATGCCGTCTTTAATGTCGTAATCGTGCGCGGTGATGCGGATGATCTCGATGCCGTGTCCATCGTAGGGGGACAGTTTTTCGATGTCGTAGTTGGAGCGCATCGCCATGCCGGAGTACATCGTGCGGCCGCGCTGGCTCTCGTCAGGCAGCAGGCGGTTCAGCTCCTCAATGGTGTTGCAGACCGTGACATCGGGGTCGTAGCCGTCCACATTGCGCAGAAAGCCCACCTCGACCACATCAACGCCCGCGCGGGTCAGCGTCTGGATGATGCGCCGTGCCTGCCCGAAGCCCCACTGCCAGTCATTGACATAGCCGCCGTCGCGCAGGGTGCAGTCCAGCAGTTTGATATCAGCCATGCTGCTTCTCCTTCAATATTTCATTGACCAGCGCCAAATCTTTAGGCGTGTCCACGCTGACCGTCTTGTACGGGCTGACGATGGCGTGCACCTTATGCCCATTCTCGATAAAGCGCATCATGTCGTTTTCCTCGGCCTTTTCCAGAATAGATTTCGGCGTATCATGGTAAAATTTCAGTGCCTGCTTGCTGTACAGCTGGATGCCGGTCACCTTCTCGTACTCAAAATCCAGCGTGCCTTTGGGGTAGGGGATGGGGCTGCGGGAAATCAGCAGGATCTCCCGCGCGGCGTTGGTCACGACCTTCTGGTTGGAAAAATCAATGACATCGGCCGGATGCTCCATGACATTGGTCAGCACAGCGACATAATAAGGGTCAGCCGGTAGGGCGCTGGGCAGGATCAGGTCAAACGCGGCCGGGTTGACCAGCGGCTCATCGCCCATCAGCTGCAGATACAGGTCGGCGTCCTCCACGGTGCTGACCTCCCAGATGCGGCCGGTCGGGGTGTCATGGTCGGGGCTGGTCATCAGATATTTCATATCATACTTCTTGCAGGCCTCAGCAATGCGGTCATCGTCGGTGGCAATCAGCACATCGTCCAGCTTCGGGCAGGCCTTGGCGGCCTTGTACACCCACCAGATCATCGGCTTGCCCAACACATCGGCCAGCGGCTTGCCCGGCATCCGCGTACTCGCATACCGCGCCGGAATCACAGCGATTGTTTTCATGGTATTATACCTCGCATATTTGGCTTATATATAAAATGAACCACGCATGTAGGGGCCGGGCATGCCCGGCCCACAGCTTTACGGAAAGCGCTCTATTACGATCAGGTTGAGGGCGGGACATGTCCCGCCCCTACAGTTGCAACCCTTCACACCAGCGCCCTCGCTTCGTCCAGCGTCAGCAGGATTTTTTCTTCGGCGGCGGTAAAGCCGCGCAAAACAAAGCTCTGTACCGTTACGGCGCGGGCAAAGGTAAACGGCAGGCAAAAGTTCAGCACCTCGCTGGGCATCGTGCGCTCCAGCACGACCGCCTCGGGGAAAAGCGCCTGATAATCGGTCGCATCGCGCGGGTGCGTCTTGATAAACAGCGGCCCGGCGGCATATTTTGCCGCCACCGCCTTGAACATCGCGTCCTGCTCGCTCTGGGTCATCAGGCCGTCCGCCACAAAGCTGCGGGGCAGCAAAAGCGTGGCACCATCGGCCTTTTCCGGCAGGGGCCGGGTCAAAAATACGCGGCGCACCATTGCTTTTTCGTCCTCGGTCAGGCTTTCCAACAGTTTGGCCTTGCTGTCGGTCACCATGCGGTCGGCGGCAAACAGCGTACACTTCGCGGCGTCCTCGCTCTCCACGCAGCGGCACCACGGGCTGTCACCCCAGTAGAGGTAGCCTTTTCCGCGCTGCTTCGCGGCGAAATCGGCCGCCGCGCGCTGGTCAGTCACCAGATGCTGGTCAGGGCCGAGCGTACTGCCGAAGGTATCCTCACAGAGGATATACCCGGCGCGGCAGTCCTGCAGGTAGCGGCCCAGCACGCTCCAATCGTTGTGGATGTAGACATTTTCATACGCAGCGCGGTCAAATTTCCACCCGCACAGCTTTTCAAACGCCCGCGCGGCCCGCTGGTGGGCAAAGGGGCCGGTCACAGTGCCGGGCCACTTTGTCTCCTCGACAATGACCGTCTTGACAACACCGGTCGCGTCCAGCCGGGCCGCCAGCGCGGCGGTGTCGGGCACAGACGCGGAAAGCACCATCATATGCGGCCCATTTTCACAGGCGCAGCGCCCGGCCCGCAGCAGGTCAACAAGCACCTGATAGGCCGTGTGGCAGATGTAAAGATTCGGTTTCATGCGTTACTCCTGCACGAGCTTGACGGGCGGGAAGTGGATGCGTCCCCAGCCGGACGCCCATTCGGGCATCGTCAGGTCGCTGTTGGTCACTTCAAAGGCGAACTCGGTCACCGGCTTGTCCAGACAGACCGCATGGGCCAGCGCGCCGTCAAAAATATCGAGATAGAAGAAATACTGTCCCTCACCCAGCAGGCTCGGGTCAAATTCAAACACCGAGGTGTAGATTTTGCCCGGCTCGGCGGGGCCGAGGTCGATGGGGTGGGTGATGCCCACGGGGGAGGAGTCCCGCGCGTGGAGGTTCATCTTCATGTGGATGCCTGCAAACGGCTCCGACACGCGCCATGTGATCTTGACGCGCATCTTCTCGGTGTCCGCAAAGACGCTGGACTCCTTATCCACAAAGTCGAGCGTTTCCAGCCGGAACCGCTTACCGGCGCTGCCGGTCATGCGGGCAACATCGGCCAGGTCGTAGTGGACCACATTCACATCGGTTGTGTCCATATAGACGGCAATCGCCTGCTCCACATCTCCGTCAAAGATGACCTTGCCCTTGTCCAGCACGACACAGCGGCTGCAGAGCTGGCGGATGGTGGACATATTGTGGCTGACATACAGCACCGTGCGGCCGTCCTGATTGGCAACATCGCTCATTTTCCCTAAGCATTTCTGCTGGAACTTCATATCGCCGACCGCCAGCACCTCGTCCATGACCATGATCTCGCTGTCAAGGTGGGCGGCCACGGCAAAGGCAAGTTTCACGAACATACCGCTGGAATAGCGCTTGACGGGGGTGTCAATAAAATCGCCGCACTCGGAAAATTCGATGATCTGCGGCAGCTTGGCATCGATCTCGGCCTTAGTCATGCCGAGGATCGCGCCGTTCATATAGATATTCTCGCGGCCCGTCATCTCATTGTTGAAGCCGGTGCCGACCTCCAGCATCGAGGCCACGCGGCCGCGGATTTTGATTTCACCCTCGGTGGGGGCCGTGATGCGGGACAGCAGCTTGAGCAGGGTCGATTTTCCCGCGCCGTTGCGGCCAATGATGCCCAGCGCCTCCCCCTGATAGACTGTCAGATCCACGCCGTTCAGCGCCATAAAGGTTTGCCCAAACAGCCGCTGGTCGGTGCCGATGACGGTGTTCGGGTCCTCCTTGCCGCGCACGCGCGCCCACCAGCTCTGCAGGTCGTGCGTCAGCGTACCGCCGCCGATCTGGCCGAGTTTGTATTGCTTTTTCAGCCCTGTAACCTCGATGACAGGGCGTTTTTCGGTTGTAGACATAATACGCCCTCCCTCAGACGGTATCCATAAAGGTTTTTTCGATGCGGCTGAACAGCACGACACCCAGCACCAGCGCGGCGGCGGTGAATACCAGACTGTACACGATGCCAAACACCGTGACCGTGCCGGTGCCTAAGGTCGCCATGCGGAAGATTTCGATCGGGGAGGTCATGGGGTTCAGCTGAACCAGCACGCGCAGACGGGGGCTGGCGTCCAGCATCGACAGCGGGTAGACAACGGGGGAGGCGTACATCCAAAGCTGCACGCCGAAGCCCACGGCAATGGCAAGGTCGCGGTATTTTGTCGTCAACGAGGATACGATGATGCCGACACCGAGGCCGAGCAGCATGACCTCCAGAATGACAAAGGGCACCGCCAGCACCCACAGTGTAAAGGTCACACCGCTGCCGGTGGCAAAAAACCACACCCAGAAAAGCAGGTACATCGCCGCCTGAATGCCAAAGTTGATCAGGCTGGTCAGCACCTGACTGACCGGCATCGTCAGGCGGGGGAAGTAAACCTTGCCGAAGATCTGCGAGTTCGTCACAAAGGTGTTGGCCGTGTTGTTGACGCAGTTTGCAAAAAAAGTCCAGACCGTGTTGCCCGCCATGTAGAACAAAAAGCCGGGCACGCCATCGGTAGGCATGTTGGCCATGCCGCCGAACACGATATTGAAGATGACCGTTGTGATGAGCGGGTTCAGGATGATCCACGCAGGGCCGAGGATCGTCTGCTTATACAGCACGGTAAAGTTGCGCTTGACAAACATCGTGATCAGGTCGCGGTAACGCCAGAGCTCCTGCAGATCAATGTCGAACCAGCCGGTCCTGGGGCGTATAACGGTGGTCCAGCCCTCCTCGGCCGGGCGGGTGGTTTGCAAATTTTCAGCCATAAAAATACCTGTTCCTTGTGTGTATGATCGTGTTTGCACAGTTATCCATAATAATAGTGATATTTTACCACATTTCGCGCAAAGAATCAACTTGCCGCAGCGTTTATAATTATGGTAGGGGCCGGGCATGCCCGGCCCGCAGCATAAAGGCTGACGAGCGGTCACGGCAAGGCTGCGGGCCGCGCATGTGCGGCCTCTACAGGCAGCAAGAAAGCGGCCTGCCGAAAATCCATCGGCAGACCGCTTTTATACATTCACTATTTTACAGCACCTTTGACAAAAATGCCTTCAAGCGCTCGTTTTCGGGGTTGGCAAAGAACTCCTGCGGGGCCTTATCGACCTTGACGATGCCCTCATCGATGAAGATGATGCGGTTTGCGACCTCGCGGGCAAAGCCCATCTCATGGGTGACACAGACCATCGTCATGCCGCCGCGGGCCAGCTCCTTCATCAATTCCAACACCTCGCCGACCATCTCGGGGTCAAGGGCGGAGGTCGGCTCGTCAAACAGCAGCACATCGGGGTTCATCGCCAGCGCACGCACAATGGCAATGCGCTGCTTCTGGCCACCGGACAGCATGTTGGGGTAGGTGTCGGCCTTGTCGGCCAGACCGATGCGCTCCAGCAGCTCCATGGCTTTCTTGTCGGCCTCGGGCTGCTTCATCAGGCCCAGACGCACGGGGGCCAGCGTGATGTTCTTCTTCACCGTCAGGTGGGGGAAGAGGTTGAAATGCTGGAACACCATGCCCATCTTCTGGCGCACATGGTCAATGTCGTGGTCGGTGACTTCCTTGCCGTTGAAGATGATGTGGCCGCCGTCCGGCTCCTCCAGACGGTTCAGGCAGCGCAGAAAGGTGGATTTGCCGCAGCCGGAGGGACCGACCAGCACAACGCAGTCACCCTTGTTGATGGTCAGGTCCACGCCCTTGAGCACCTGCAGGCCGCCGTAGTTCTTCTTCAGTCCTTTAACGTCTATCACTTTGCGCCAGCCTCCTCTCAAATTTTGCCAGCAGCGCGCTGAACAGCATGACCAGCACCAGATAGGTCGCGGCCACGCCGAGCAGCGGGAACATAGGCTCATAGGTACGGTTCATGATGCCCTGCGCAGCATACAGCAGCTCCTTGCCGCCGATGACCGTGATCAGCGAGGAGTCCTTCAGCAGCATGATGAACTCATTGCCCAGCGCAGGCAGGATGGAGCGGATAGCCTGCGGGATGATGATTTCAAACATCGTGGTCATGTAGTTAAGACCAAGGCTGCGGCCCGCCTCCATCTGGCCGGGGTCAACGGCCATCAGGCCGCCGCGGATGATTTCGGAGACATATGCGCCGGAGTTGATGCCCAGTGCCAGTGCGCCGACCATCGTGAAGTTGCGGCTGCTGGCAAAGATGACCATGCTCATGATAAGCAGCTGCACCATCATGGGCGTGCCGCGGATGACTGTGACATACACCTGCGCCACTGCGTTGAAAATCCCCAGAATCGGGTTGCGGTGGTGGGGCTTCTGCTGGGCATAGCCCACGCGGATCATGGCAACGATGGCACCCAGCACAACGCCCAGCACCAGCGCAATGGCCGTGACCAGCAGGGTCGTGCCGACGCCCTTGATATACTGCTGCCACCGGTCCGCATACAAAAATGCCTGGTAGAATTTTACGAAGAAGTCCTGGCCGAAGCTCAGCTGCTGGCCGCTTTTAGCCAGCTCCGAGAGCGCTTCAAACTGCGCCTCCATCCGCAACACAACCTTTCTTTTTGGGCCGCTCCTGTAGGGGCCGGGCATGCCCGGCCCGTGGCTTTCCGGCAAGCTTCTGCCTGCCGGAGGGTTGCGGGCCGCACATGTGCGGCCCCTACAAAGCGGCAATGATTTTACATGATATTGCTGATTATACCATACTTATAGGAAAAATCACAGCATAATAAAAGAAAAGCGCGCCGGGTTCCGGCGTGCCTTTCGGTAAGCTACAAAACGCTTATTCAGCGTTGATGTACTTGTCCACAATGGCCTGCAGGGTGCCGTCAGCCTTGAGCTCCTCGAGCGCGCCGTTGATGGCGTTCAGCAGCTCCGTGTTGCCCTTGGCAACGCCGATGGCGTAATCCTCCTGCGCATAAGCAGTGTCGAGGATCTTCAGGCCGGGATTGGCCGCAACGAACTCCTGGGCGGGGGCGTTGTCGATAACGACGGCGTCAACCTGACCATTGTTCAGGGCCTGCACAGCGGTCAGACCGTCATCATAGGGGGTAACATGATCGTCACCGAAATCATCGGAGCAGTAGATGTAGCCGGTGGTGCCGCGCTGGGTGCCGATCATCTTATCGGCCAGATCATCGGGAGAGGCAATGGTGGAGTCCTCCTTGACGATGATGGACTGGATGCCCTCGGCGTAGGTGTCGGAGAAGTCCATGACCTTCAGGCGCTCATCGGTGACGGTGACGCCGGCCATGACCATGTCGCTCTTGCCGTTCTGGGCGGCCAGCAGGGCAGCGTCAAAGTCCATGTCATCGACCTGCAGCTCCAGACCGAGCTTCTCAGCGATAGCGGCAGCAACATCAATGTCGATGCCCTCAAATTCGCCGCTGTCGGTGGTCATCTCATACGGGGGAAAAGCTGCGTTGGTGGACATCGTCAGCTTACCGGCGTTGACGGTGGTCAGCGCCGCAGGTGCAGCCTCAGCAGTGGAGACAGCCTCGCTGGAAGCAGCCTCAGAGGAAACAGCCTCGCTGGAAACAGCATCGGTGGAAGCGGAACCGCCGCAGGCGGCCAGGCTCAGCATCATAGCGGAGCTGAGCATCAGAGCAGTAATCTTTTTCATGATGATCTCCTCGATTCAATGTATCTCAAATGTTTGTACCTTTCCAAGCCCTCACTTGGTTGATGTATACAGTATAACTGCATAAATATGTAAAGTCAATGTATATTTAATAACTTCGGCGTTTTACATGGGCAGGGCAGGGGAGTGGAAAGTTTTTTGTGCAAACTGGCGGAGGTATGTATGTAGGGGCCGGGCATGCCCGGCCCGCAGCTTTATGACAGACGCCTGCTTGCCTTTACGTTGCGGGCCGCACATGTGCGGTCCCTACAGCCTCAACATTCCAAATTTTTCTACTTGACTTAAAGCCGCACTTGTGCTATAAATAACTTAACTTCATCCTGTACAAAGCCATGAGGCAGACAAACGGGATGCGAGGTCCTGCACAAGAGAGAACCGCCGCGGATCTTCCGCGTGGTGCAAGCGGTTTTACAGCGGCCCGCAGCCTTACCACTGCCGAGCGCGGGGGCGAACCTCCGCCGGGTACGGCCCGTTACAGCCGGCTTGAGCGGCGCTTTCCTTTATTAAAGCAAGGCGCAATTTGGGTGGAACCGTGGAGCTTTTCAATGCTTCATCCCTTGTATGTCGTAAGGGATGGAGCATTTTTTGTTTGCAGCTATGCAAAAGGAGCGTACAACCATGAAGATCATCTACAAGGACGGCACCGTTGCCGAGTGCCCGCAGGAAGAAGAACTGCACGTTCTGCGCCACACGGCAGCCCACATCATGGCCCAGGCCATCAAGCGCCTCTACCGGCAGGCGGACTTTGCCTTTGGCCCCGCGACCGAGAACGGCTTTTTCTACGATGTTGATCTGGGCGACACCAAGCTCAGCGATGAGGATCTGGCCAACATCGAGAAAGAGATGAAGAAGATCTGCAAGGAGAATCTCCCTCTCAAGCCGTTCATCCTGCCGCGTGATGAGGCCGTCAAGCTGATGGAGGAGCGTCAGGAGCATTACAAGATCGAGCATATCGCCGACCTCGCTGACGAGACCGAGTTCAGCTTCTATCAGCAGGGCGAGTATGTTGACATGTGCATCGGACCCCACCTGTGCTACACCAAGGCACTCAAGGCCTTCAAGATCACCCAGCAGTCCGGTGCTTACTGGAAGAACGACAAAGAGAACAAGATGCTGACCCGCATCAATGGCGTTGCCTTCCGCAATCAGGAGGAGCTGGACGCTTGGGAGAAGCAGCAGCAGGAGGCCCGTGAGCGCGACCACCGCAAGATCGGCAAGGAGATGCGTCTGTTCATGACGGACGACCTCGTTGGCCGCGGCCTGCCGATGTTCCTGCCCAATGGCTACACCGTCTGGCAGCAGCTGGAGGAGTATATCAAGGGCAAGGAGCGCGAGCGCGGCTACCTGCATGTCATGACCCCCTGCATCGGCACCGTGAACCTGTACAAGACCTCCGGCCACTGGGATCACTACCGTGAGAACATGTTCCCCGCCATGGAGATGGAGGGCGAGAGCTATGTGCTGCGCCCCATGAACTGCCCCCACCACATGATGATCTACGCCAACCAGCCCCACAGCTACCGCCAGCTGCCCATCCGCATCGGCGAGATTGCCCATGACTTCCGCTATGAGTCCTCCGGCACGCTGAAGGGCATCGAGCGCGGCCGTCACTTCTGCCAGAATGACGCCCACCTGTTCTGCACGCCCGAGCAGATCAAGAGCGAGGTCGCCGATGTCTGCAACCTGATTTTTGATGTCTACAAGGACTTCAACATCACCGACTACCGCTGCGTGCTGTCCCTGCGCGACCCCGCTGACAAGAAGAAGTACCATGACGATGACGCCATGTGGAACCATGCCGAGAACGCCCTGCGCGAGGTTCTGACAGAGTTGGGCATCCACTTCACCGAGGAGATCGGCGAGGCCGCCTTCTACGGCCCGAAGCTGGACGTCAACGTCAAGCCCGCCGTCGGCGCAGAGTACACCCTGTCCACCTGCCAGCTGGACTTCTGCCTGCCCGCCAAGTTCCACCTGACCTATGTGGACAAGGACGGCAGCGAAAAGACCCCCGTTGTGCTGCACCGCGCGATCCTCGGCTCTCTCGACCGCTTCATGGCTTATCTGATCGAGGAGACGAAGGGCCGTTTCCCGACCTGGCTGGCTCCCACGCAGGTCAAGGTGCTGCCCGTCAGCGAGAAGACGCTGGACTACGCGAAGGATGTCACTGCCAAGCTGCAGGCCGCCGGTGTCCGCGTTGTGCTGGATGAATCCAACGAGAAGATCGGCTACAAGATCCGTCAGGCCCAGCAGGTCGACCGTGTGCCCTACATGCTGGTTCTGGGCGCGAAGGAAGTCGAGGCCAACAACATCAGCGTGCGTGACCGCAAGGGCGACACCACCACGATGGAGCTGGACGCCTTCATCGCCAAGGTTGTTGATGAAATCAAAAACCGCGTGAATAACGGCTAATATCGGTTTATAAAAATACCGCTGTCAGGAAATGACAGCGGTATTTTTTATTGGTACCGGCGGCAATGTGCCAAAGCCCCCTCCGGCATCGTTTTACTCGGCCGCCTCCCCACTGCGTGAGGAGGCCTACACGCGGGCTTTTCCTGCTACACCGCTCCCGCTCTTCTTGCCTTTCGGCGATACTCTGTCGGTCCGCAGCCGTAGACCTGCCGGAACGACCGCGCAAAATAGCTGCCGTCCTGAAAGCCGCACTGCCCGGCGATCTCGGTCACGCTCAGACCGGTGCCGCACAAAAGCTCTGCTGCACGCTGGGCGCGCCGGTCCCGCAGATACTGGTTCGGCGTTGTACCGATCATATCATGGAAGCACCGCAGGCACTCACTGGCGCTGATGGAGGCACTGGCCGCGATTTGATCGACCGAGACATCCTCAGCGTAGTGATCCTGAATGTACTGGAGCATCTGCTTGATGCGGTCGGCACTGCGCAGCGCCTTTTTGGGGATAGGCCGGGCGGACGGCGCATGGGTCACCAGCTGCCAGATCATCTCCGACAGGGCTGCCCGCGCCTTGAACTCATAGCCCGGCACCTCATTGACCACGGCGCGGTAGGCCTGCTCCATTGCCTCCAGCGCCTGCCGCTGCCACGGGATCTCCCGGTGCAGCACCGCGCAGGGGCGGGTAGGGTCGGTCAGCAGCGGCTGCAGATACTTCTGCCAGAATACACTGTCGGCGCTGCCGCCCACCAGCCGCGGGTGAAACACCATGCTGCGCAGCCGGCAGGGGACGGCCGATGCCTGCCAGTCGGCATGCAGCACCCCCGCATTGATAAAGATACCGTCACCGACCGGCAGTGCACATTTTTCACCGCCTGCGGCGGCCAGCACCATGCCCTCGGTCACGACCAGCACCTCCAGATCCTCATGCCAGTGCCATGGCACTGGGTCAATCTCAAGCTGATCATGGTAGCACGCGACCGGAAACGCCGCCGTGCCGTGGGCGTTCAGCTCACGCCCGTTTTCGTCCAGCTCTGTGCAGCAGGGGCTAAGCGCCATCCCTATTACCTCCCTTTTGACGGAATTGTACCGGAATCTCGGCGGATTCCTCGCATTATTCCGCCGCTTTTGATGGTATAATCATAGTGTTCTGATTTCAAATTGTCAAGAGGTATTTGTATGGTTTCTTTGCTTTTACCGGTCATCTATCTGGCATTCATCAGCCTTGGTCTGCCGGATGCCCTGCTGGGTGCGGCGTGGCCGAGCATGTACCCCCAGCTGGGCGCGGGCGTGTCGTGGGCGGGCGGTGTGTCCATGATCATCTCCGCCGGGACCATCGTGTCCAGCCTTGCAAGCGAGCGGCTCAACACCCGCCTCGGCACCGGGCGGGTCACGGCGCTGAGCGTGGCCACCACCGCTGTGGCACTGCTCGGCTTTTCCACCTGCACAGAGTTCTGGCAGCTCTGCCTGTGGAGCATCCCCTACGGGCTGGGTGCCGGCAGCGTGGACGCCGCGCTGAACAACTATGTAGCCCTGCACTATGAGAGCCGCCACATGAGTTGGCTGCACTGCATGTGGGGCATCGGCGCAGCGGGCGGCCCGGTCATCATGGGCTGGGCGCTGGCGGGCAGCACCTGGCAGAGCGGCTACCGCATCATCTCGATTCTGCAAATCGTCTTGACCGCTGTGCTGCTACTCAGCCTGCCGCTGTGGCAGACCCCCGTCGATGCCGGAGCAGGGGAGGACTTCACCCCCGAGCATCGCACCTTTACGCAACTGATGAAAGTGCCCGGCGTACCGGAGGTCATGGGCTGCTTCGCGCTATACAACGGTTTGGAGGCCGTGGCCGGCATGTGGGCGGCCAGCTACTGTACACTGGTGCGCGGGCTGGACGCGACGACCGCCGCCAGTTGGGCGAGCCTGTTTTACTTGGGCATCACGGTCGGGCGGTTTTTCAGCGGCTTTTTGACGATGAAATTCAACGACCAGCAGATGATCCGTCTGGGGCAGACACTCATCGCCGTGGGTATTGCGCTGCTGCTTCTGCCGGGCAGCGCTGCGCTGCCGGTGGGCCTTGTGGTCATCGGACTGGGCTGCGCGCCCATCTACCCCTGCATCATCCACGAGACGCCCGCCAACTTCGGCAAAAACCTGAGCATGGCGATGACCGGCATCCAGATGGCCGCCGCCTATGTTGGCGTGACGCTGCTGTCGCCGTTTTTCGGCGTTCTGGCGCAGAATATCACGATGCAACTCTACCCATGGGCACTGCTCGCCATGCTGGTACTGATGTTTATCCTGTCGGAGCAGCTGCATAAAAAGACGGCCGCGAGGCGGGCGGGGAAGGTCTAAATAAAGCCTCCCTTGTCAAAGGGAGGTGCCGAGCGTTAGCGAAGGCGGAGGGATTCCTGCCCGGCTGCGGGTGTGACGAGCAGCTATGGCACGGCCCGTCAGAATCCCTCCGGCCGCCTACGGCGTCCACCTCCCTTTGACAAGGGAGGCTTTTATCCTGTATAATGGTGGAAAGAGGAGGCGATACCATGCAAAAATGCAGTCTGTGCGGCGGGCGGGTCGTCAATGGCCGATGTGAGGAATGCGGCATGCCCATCCCGCCCGAACATACCTACACCCTGCGGGGCGAAAGCGCCCACTACCACCGCGTCAACGGCGAGGATGTGCTGCACCGCGTGCGGCCCACCGGCGGCCGCCCCAAGGTGGACGGCTATGCCGAGGAGGAGCGCACCGCCCATGTACACGAGAGCGGCACCGACCGGCACGAGGCCCCGCGCGCCGTTGTGCGCACCGCCAAGCGTACCGGCACTGCCGCATGGAGCCTTATCACTGCGGCGCTGTTCCTGCTGCTGCCCGCCCTCTATCTCTTGCTGCAGCGCAGCACATCCACCCCTGTCCCCGAGCCGCCCCTGCCTGCCGAGGAACAGGCAACAGAGGCCTACAGCAACGCCTATGACGACCTGCGCGGCACTGTGCCCGCCGCGGGTGCGGACTGGGATGGCAGCCTGACTGCGGGCCTGTACACCGTAGGGCAGGATCTGCCCGAGGGCACCTACACCATCCAGTGTGCCGAGAGCAATACATCCATTGACCTGCACATCGTCAGCGATGAGTACGGTGTTGAAATCTACGAGGATCTGTCCGCTAACGGCTATGACGCCATCGACAGTGAGCGGGACGATGTGTCTCTGCCGGCAGGCACCGTGCTGTTTCTGAGCGGCAATGGCACGCTGTACTTCCACAGCAGCAACGCCCAAGTCGATGCGCTGCCCACTGAAACCGCCCCCAATCCGCTGGTCGGCGATACGGCGTACACCCTCAGCGACAGTGATGAGAGCCTGTATCTTCTGGTAGGTGAGGATATTGAGCCGGGTGTCTACGATGTGACCTGCACAGCGGGCACCGGATATTTTTCCTTTGTCCTGCCGATGGAGAATACCCGCACAATGTACTGCAGCGCATGGCTCTACGGCGACCCCGACTATGTCGATACGCTCCGCCACATCACCCTGACCGAGGACACCGAGGTCACGCTCTCCAACTACAGCGATATGGATTTTACCGTGACGCTGACCCCCAGTGAAACGGTGTATGTGCATGAATAAAAAAACGGCCACTCAAAAATGAGTGGCCGAATTTATTTTTATAGAGCTGTAGGGGCCGGACCTGTCCGGCCCTGCCGTGCGGTGGAAATCACACCTTCTGCCGTAATTTCTCCACTTCTTCCTCCGTCAACTCCCGCCATTGCCCGGGGGCCAGTGCGGCATCCAGCACCACACCGCCGATGCTCCGGCGGTGCAGGGCATTCACACCCGCGCCATAGACGCCGAACATCCGCTTGATCTGGTGGTACACGCCCTGCCGCAGCGTCACAAGAACGGTTTTGCCGTCATCGGTCAGCGGCTCTGCCCCTGCCGGGGCCATCGTCTCACCGTCCGCAAGCGTGACGCCTGCGGCAAAGCCGCGGCGCATCTCCTCGGTCAGTGCTGTGTCGAGCGTAACAACATATTGCTTTTCAACATGATGCGCGGGGGAGAGGATGTCGTGCGCCAGCGCGCCGTCATCGGTCAGCAGCACAAAGCCGGTGCTGGTCTTATCCAGCCGCCCGGCCGGAAACAGCTCCCGCCGGGGAAAGTCCGCCGCCACAAGGTCTACCACCGTGGTATCCCGCTTGTCCCGGCTTGCGCTCACGACCCCCTCAGGCTTGTTCAGCATGATATAGACAAACGCCTGATATGCGCCCGCCAGCGGCGTGCCGTCCAGCGCAACCTCGGCCGTATGCTCGTCAAGCTGGGTGTCCGCCTTGCGGCAAACCATGCCCCCCACCATGACGCGGCCCTTTGTCACGGCCTTGCGGCTCTCGCTGCGGGTCATACCGGTGCGCTCGGCCAAGTACTTATCCAGCCGCATCATGCTTCATGCTCCTGCGTGATGGCCGCCGTCTTGCCGCGCGTGACCTTGACGAGATCGGCGGGGGCGCACTCAATCTGAGTGCCGATGCGCCCGCCGGAGACGAGCATCGTGTCCTGCGCCAAGCAGCTCTCGTCAAAGACGGTCACGAACTGCTTTTTCATGCCGACAGGACTGCACCCGCCGCGGATGTAACCGGTGACCTTGTTGATGTCCGCCACATGGATCATCGCCACGCTCTTGACACCGGCGGCCTTGGCGGCCTTTTTCAGGTCCAACCCGGCCAGCACCGGCACGACGAAGACATAGTAATTGCGGTCAGCGCCCTGCGTGACGAGGGTCTTGAACACCTTGGCCGGGTCTTGCCCGGTCAGGCGCGCCACGTTCGCGCCGTCCACAGCCTGCCCCTCCTCATGGGGGTATTCATGCGCAGTGTAGGCAACCTTTGCCCGCTCAAGCATCCGCATTGCGTTGGTTTTTGCTTCTTTTGCCATATCTGAAAACCTCTTTATCTGTCTCTATGCCTTCCCCCGAGGGGCTGCGCCCGCAGGCGCGTGTCGGAGCGCAACCGCCGTAG